>Ga0315903_10006512_pt1 | contig 14877 bp, 13 predicted proteins | sample LakEriMetagenome_7_FD_203524 | JGI IMG/M metagenome (GOLD analysis project Ga0315903, IMG submission 203524) | Freshwater fungal communities from buoy surface, Lake Erie, Ohio, United States - Buoy 2 MA119 | ecosystem: Environmental > Aquatic > Freshwater > Lake | place: USA: Lake Erie, Ohio...
TTTAATAGGATTTGCCGGACCTCGTGTTATTCGTGAGACAATAGGAAAAGATTTGCCTAAGGGTTTTCAAAGTTCTGAATTTTTGCTGGAACATGGATTTGTTGACATGATTGTGCCACGTACGCAGCTTAAAGCAAAACTGGCAACACTCCTTTCACTCATACTTGGTAAAGAGGCTGTGCAGCCATAGAACGTAAACTTATTTTCGGGGAACAAAATCGCCTGCATGCTTGAATAAGCGGCCAAAGTTGTAGTGCTGTATATAGGCTACCTCTTTTTCATCATCAATAAATGCAAAATATTTATCGGGGTCAAATTCGTATGCTTTGCCTGTTTCTTCATCAACACGCGATTTAGTTCTGCGGTCAACCGGTTTAAAATGTACCTGCACTCGTTTTGATTTGCCTGAATTCAAGTGTACATCCATGATACAATAAGGTGTAGATTGACGAAGAGAATCGGCAACTGTAGGCGGAATATCTTCATCGTATCCTTCAAAATACAGGTTATTGAAAGATGACAAGTAATACCTGACAAATCCGGTATCATAAGGTATATCCAGATTTAACTCTTTACTGTAAACCCTGACAACGGGTGTTGAGTTATCTAATTCGAATGATGCATTCTTCTTCATTGGATACGATACACTTACATGCTTAATCTGTTCGGCAGTGAATGTGAATACGGCTCTGGTTTTCCATTTAATCGGATAAACATTAAAACGTGGTGTAAGGTAACCGACAAAACCCGGGATGTGAGTAACAAAAGGCGTTGATGAACCTTCTATCATCATGTAGGTGCCTGTGTGGTCGGCTGTAGCACCTCCTACATAAATGGTTTTAATCAACTCTTCTCCTGAATAAAGTTCTACCTTCACGGCATTGGCGGCCATCAATGCAACCATTGAGTTATATTCAGCTTCCGTAAGCGGATTGCGAACCTCTACATCATGCAGTGTAGCTTTTACTAAATTTATTTTTTGCACATCAGCAGGCCAAGTATTGTTTACCATCCATTCTCCCTCTGCATTTCGTTGCAACACTACTTTATGGTTGCGCTTATCCGCTATAAATATTTTAGTAATGGATGCCGTATCGGAGATGGAAAAATCCTTGCGTGCAGCCTTAAATGTGCTCCAGGGTTTATTGACAACTATAAAATAGATAGCTGCAAATACCAAAGTTAGTAGGAGTAATAACCTAATGTTTTTGTTCATGGTGTAGGCTTATTTTGAATAGTCATTACCCAACGTATTTACGTTGCCTGATGTAACGGTTTATGATTCCGAACAGTAGTACCAGTAAAACCGGAAAAACCGTATTGATTGTTTGCCAATACGTGCGCTCCCGTTTTATTTTACTTTTATTCAGCAGACGAAGTGTAATTTCTTTCGCTCGTACTTCAATTATTCCTGAATCATCACACAGGTAATCCACGCAATTCAGTACAAACCGTTTATTGCCAAACTGCTGATTGGTGAAGCGGTTATAGCCCAATGGAAAAACCTCACCAGTTGATTTTTTGCGCTGATTGCGAATAATATCGCCATCCGAAACAACAATCATGCGGTTGTACTCAATTTTGTCTTTGTAGGGCAATGAGGGATCTGGAGTAGCACCCGGTCGGTACTGAAATATGGAATTAAACTGCCCTTCGAGTAAAACAGCTGTGGCAAAACCTTGTGATACATATAAGGACGGATCGGGTTTTGAACGTGCCACATTCAAATCAACGCGCACAGGCGCACCTATACTTCGTGAATATGGAGATGTTCTGAGCAATACTTTTTTTGTAATAAATTTATTGGCTGTGGTATCGATACTGGCTGCGAATTGAAGCCACACTGGGTCCAGGTTTTTCACTACCGGATGATCGATGGAGGGAGACACAATAGGATAAAAAACCCATGGAACAAGTTTTTGCTGTGGCATACCGCTGCGCACGGAAGCCAGAATTGGAATACGTTCGCATTGCAAATCCTGAATAACATCACGGTTTATGCGAATGCCGTATCTGAACAAAATATCATCAAGTCCAAGGCTGTAGTCGGCTGTTACAAATTGCGGTTCAGCTTGCAGGCTATCCATGTCGGCAATTTGTGTTTCAACCAGCCACAGCACTTTACCTCCGTGCATGATAAACTGATCAATTTTGAATTTATCGTAATCGTTAAACGGCAATGTGGGCCGGGCTATTATCAATGCCGCGTAGTTGTGTAATTCGCCAGGAGGTATGGATGATAATGGAATACGTTTTACATCGTAATACTGTTCCATTTCTGCCTGTGCATCGGCTACATCCCAACGGCCGAGCTCACCGTGATCATCGGTGAAGGCTACCTTTAGTGTTTTATTTGCTGTAGCTTTACGTAACACATTAGCCACTTCGTACTCCAGCAATTCTATCGAACTATTGATTACATCTTCAGGATTAGCACCAAACTGCCCTTTCAAAAAATTAACGGGAATCTCTTTGCCTTTGTAATAAAACAATGCACCGGGAACAATAATTTTCTGTGCAGATTCATCGTCTTTACGTATTTGTACATTGGTGGGCTGTAGCCCTTTGGAGACCAGTTCCTCAACAATATCGGATGACTTCCGTTGATCAGCATCAGCAAACGGGTCTATAAATTCATACTGTATTTTACCGTTGCTGTATACGGCAAATTCATCCAGCATTTCTTTGGTGGCTCGGCTTAAACGTTTAAACCCGGCAGGAAATTCGCCTTCCAGATATACCTTGGCATACATCACTTCATCCACTTTAGCGGCCAGGTTCTTGCTGGCATCTGACAGCGTGTATCTTTTTTCTTTGGTTAAATCGATGCGTATGAAATAAGCTGAGAAAATTAAATTGGCAAAAACAACTAATGCCAATACCAATACCAGTTCGGTGATTGCCTGTTTACGTGGTGAAGATGTGGATTGTACTTTCATGCCTATCAATTTACCATTTACGAGAACCGAACACTGTTTTTGTACCCCAAATAAATGCCAGATTGAAGGTGATGAAATAAATCAAATCACGAGAGTCGATTACACCTCGGCTTATAGATTGATAGTGTGCGCTAATTCCAAGCGATGCCACTACACTGTCCCATGTGCCCAATAAATTAAAGTTGGCCAGCAAATCGAATAGTGAATAAAAACTATAGCACAAGAACATGGATACGATGAACGATACAATCTGATTATCGGTGATGGCAGAGGCAAAAATACCAATGGCCACGAAAGATGATGCAAGTAGAATTAATCCGATATATGAGCCCATAATAGAACCCACATCTATATTGCCCTGCGGTGCGCCTAATTCATACACCGTATAAACATAAATTAGCGTGGGCAGCAATGAAAATATAACCAGTGTCACACCGGCAAAATACTTGCCTAAAATTATTGCAGTATCTGTTATGGGCTTGGTGGTAAGTACCTCAATTGTACCCGATTTTTTTTCTTCACTGAATGACCTCATGGTAATAGCCGAAATCAGGAAAATAAATAGCCACGGTGCCATACCAAACAATGTATCCAGGTTGGAATACCCCATGTCAAATACATTGTAGTCGGGCAGTATCCACATGAATAAGCCTGTGGCTATTAAAAACACAATCATCACCACATAAGCAATGAGCGAACTTAAAAAGCTGCGTATTTCTTTTTTAAAAATTACGTACATCATTTCTTACCGCGTTATTGTGTTGTTAATTTTTGAAATACCTCTTCCAATGAAATTTCTTCGAGTTGCATAGAAATCAAAATCCAGCGATGTTGCAATGCTGCAGAAGAAACCTGCTCACGTATATCCTGACTGCAGGTAATAATATATCGTGCACCTTCCTGCTTTACCTGTTGCACAGTGGGCAATTGTTTAATTACACCAACATCTACCGGTTGAGTAAACTCAACAGTTATGCGCACATCGGCTTTCAGAAATGAATAGAGCGACTCTTTGCTTTCATCTGCAACCAGTTTTCCTTTATTTATAATAATTACCCGGTTACACATAGCTTCTACTTCCTGCATAATATGTGTAGAAAAAAGCACCGTTTTATCTTTTCCTATCTCCTTTATCAGGTTTCTTATTTCAACTACCTGATTGGGGTCTAATCCAGATGTGGGTTCATCCAGAATTAATACTTTGGGGTTATGTAGCATGGCTTGAGCCAATCCTACCCGTTGCTTGTATCCTTTTGATAGCTGACCTATTTTTTTCTTGCGCTCAGGTGTTAATCCTACCCGTTCAATCATTTCTTCGGCACGTCTATTGGCCTGCTTACCTAATCCCTGGGCTTGTGCTGAAAATAAAAGGTACTCTTTTACGAACATATCGGTATACAAAGGGTTTAGCTCCGGCAAATAGCCTATTTGTTTTCTAACTTCTACCGATTGTGTGTTTATGTCGAACCCGCATACGGTAGCCGTTCCCGATGTTTGGGGCAAGTAGCAGGTTAGAATCTTCATGGTGGTACTTTTACCTGCACCGTTCGGTCCTAAAAAACCAAGTATATCGCCCGGTGCCGCTTGAAACGATACAGAATCAAGGGCTTTTTGTGTTCCGTATATTTTGGTGAGTTCCTTTACGACTATAGACATTTCATTGCTTTTTCCGCTTCGAAGTAAATGAATTTATTGCAGAAGTTGCATGAGCCCTTTTGAATTCTAATAGTATTACTGGGAGTGAACGTGTCATACACATCAAAATACACCATTCATACTCAGTTTAATTGGTATTCCAACTACGAAAAACCTGAATGTATAAATCAGGTATACTAAAAATTTATTTTTTACCTTCCTGTCGGTATACGTATTCGTTTGTTTAATTTTACATGACTTGAAAGAAGAACTAAAACAATATGGTATAACCGATGCCCGTGCCGGGGAATTACTGAAAAAATACGGTTACAATGAATTACCTGCAGCCAGACCAAAACATGTTGGTCAAATAGCAGCAGAGGTGATTAAAGAACCTATGTTTATACTTCTCATTGGATGCAGCATCCTATACATGCTGCTTGGCGATTATAATGAAGGCATAATCATATTCTGTTCCGTATTCGTTATCATATTTATTACGTTTTATCAGCACCGCAAAACCGAAAAATCGTTAGAAGCCCTGCGACAACTTTCGTCTCCACGAGCATTGGTTATTAGAAACGGGAAGGAAAAACGTATAGCCGGCAGAGATGTTGTGCCGGGCGATGTAATTAAACTGCATGAGGGTGACCGCGTGCCGGCCGATGCTACCTTGCTACACAGCAACAATTTAAGTATTGATGAATCGTTGCTTACCGGTGAGTTTATTCCGGTTATTAAAAGCCATGAAAATTCATCTGTGAAAACTATCTACAGCGGCACATTGGTAGTGGCAGGCAGCGGTACGGCACAGGTAAGTCATACGGGTATAAAAACCCAATTTGGTAAAATAGGCACTTCACTGGAAAGTATAGAAAAAAGCCCAACACAACTTCAGCAAGAGATGAAGAAGTTAATCAAGCAGCTGTTCATAGCCAGTATAGGCATTAGCCTTGTTGTTATAGCAGTATATGATTTTACACGAGGCAATTTTTTAGAATCAGTACTCAATGGCCTCGCCTCTGCTATGGCTTTGCTGCCTGAAGAGTTTCCTGTTGTGCTTACTATTTTTCTTGCATTGGGTGCATGGCGCTTATCAAAAAACAGTATCTTAACCAGAAACCCTTCCGCAATTGAAACACTGGGTTCTGCAACTGTGCTTTGCTGCGATAAAACAGGAACCATTACGCAAAATAAAATGGAAGTTGCAGCGCTATACACCAACCAAAAGGTGTATGCGAACGTTCACCTTGCTAAATCGAATTTTGATGTGCATGAACTCATCACATGCTTGTATCATGCATCACCTCTACAAACCATAGACCCGATGGAAAAGGCTATTAAAAATTGGGGAGAGTCTATAATCACAGAAAAAGTTGACTTAATTAAGGAGTATCCACTCAGCAAAGAGCTATTGGCTATGAGCCGTATTGTTAGCAGTGACGGTAAAAATAATCTACATGCATACGCCAAAGGTGCACCTGAAGCTATTTTTAACATGTGCAGATTATCTGAAACAGATACTCACGCCCACATGAAGGTAGTACATGAATTTGCAGCAATAGGTTATCGAGTAATCGCAGGAGCACAATGTAGTATGCAAGCCGGTTCAGTACCAAACCGTCAAACCGAGATTCCATTTGTATTTACAGGTCTTGTAGGTTTTGCTGATCCTGTACGGCCTGAGGTTCCACAGGCTATTCGCGAGTGCTATGATGCCGGCATAAAAGTGATTATGATTACCGGAGACTATCCGGCTACAGCAAAAACCATTGCAGGTGAGATTGGCATTAGCAATCATGAAAAAATCATAACAGGCTCCGAACTTAGACAGATGAGCACAGAAGAGCTGGCTAAACGCATTCGAGATACTCATGTATTTGCACGTATTGTACCCGAACAAAAACTGCAGCTTATTCGTGCCTTAAAAGCCAATGGAGAAGTGGTAGCCATGACCGGAGATGGTGTAAACGATGCCCCTGCACTTAAAGCTGCAGATATTGGCGTAGCTATGGGAATGAAAGGTACAGATGTAGCACGTGAAGCCTCTACTCTTGTGTTATTAGATGATAATTTTGCATCTATTGTACATGCCATTCGAACCGGAAGAAGAATTTATGACAATTTGCAAAAGGCCATGTCGTATATTATGGCTATCCATATTCCTATCATTGGTCTGGTATTGCTGCCGGCATTTTTTCCTACATTACCTGTATTACTCATGCCGCTACACATTGTATTCATGGAACTTATAATTGATCCGGTGTGTTCGGTTGCGTTCGAATCGGAACAGGAAGAGAAAACGGTTATGAGCAGACCACCACGAAAGGCCGAAGAACGTTTTTTCGGCTGGAATAAAATTGCATTCAGCCTGTTTCAGGGATTGCTGTTGCTGACTATTGTACTCGGTGTATATTTCTTGTCAATTGATGAAGGACATAGCTCTGGCGAGGTAAGGGCCATTGCATTCTCTTCATTGATTACAGGCAATATTTTTCTGATACTAACTACCCTTTCAAAAACCAGAAGTTTTTATTCTGTCCTTACAGAAAGAAATATATCCTTAATCATTATTACAACGTTGGCAATGATTATGCTACTGTGTACAATCACCGTACCTGTCCTGCAAAAATTATTCAGTTTTCAGTTTCCGGGATTTGGCCACTTCAGCATTGCCTTTCTAGGTGCAGCAATCATGCTGTTTGTACTTGAGGTTATCAAGAAAATTAAAATGTCGCAGGTTCGGAAAAAAATCAAAAAAGCCTGGTCTGAGAACACTGAAGGGCAACTTAATTTGTCTTAGATTCCTGCGTGTTGAAAAACTTATTGACCATTTCTAGCAGTTGATTATCGGTTATATAATCACTGTTATGAACGTGAATGGTTTTCTCCCGAAATGCACTTTGATCAATCAGGTAATTATGTAATTCCTTCTTTGCCTGACCCGGTCCAAATAATACTATTTCATCATACTGCTGCAACTGATCTTTTAGTTGATGAAAGTACATTTTCGTGTTCTCTTGTTCTTGCATATTTTTACTGTACTCATTGTTTGACCCATGATACGGGTCAGAACCAAATCGTGATTGATTGCTGCTCTCACCACGATATCTGGGGTGTGATTCCTTGCCACTTTCCACTATTCGTAAAAAAGTAGCCTTGCCATTTTCCATCCCAATAAAACGGGCTTTTGTGTGGTCGATAAATACGGCCATTTGTTTTGTGTGTTTCATATCAACTGATTTTATACATACAAAAATAGACTGTACTCCCTTTTGATTGAATGATATATATCATGCGCTATCTGCTGTACTTCGTATGAGTAGTTGACAATTCGTGGAATTAGCGTATGCGTACCGGTGTTTTTAGCTTTTAACTTTATAGTCTTGTGATGTATGATAAAAATTATGTGTACCCTAAGCTAAAGTTAGTTAACTTTATACCTTTAATTACCTATTCAACTTATGATAACCATTGACAACTATTTAGAAAGCCATTATATACACCGAAGCAACTGGCTTAGAGCAGCTGTATTGGGGGCAAACGATGGTATAATTTCTGTATCCAGTTTAGCTATAGGCGTTGCTACTGCTAACACCAGTAGAGATCCGATTTTGCTGGCAACTGTTGCGGGCCTTGTTGCGGGTGCGCTATCTATGGCTGCCGGTGAGTATGTATCGGTAAGTTCTCAAACAGATATAGAAAAAGCAGATATAGAACGCGAGAAACAAGAGCTGGAACAAATGCCTGAAACAGAATTGAGAATATTAGCAGAAATATACGAAAAGCGCGGACTCAAAAAAGAAACCGCCATTCAGGTAGCCAAAGAATTAACCGAAGCCGATGCACTGGGAGCACATATTCGTGATGAACTCGGAATTACAGAAATGAGTCAAGCCAAACCCATTCAAGCAGCTTTCGCATCCGGTGCTGCATTTACAGCCGGTGGCTTATTGCCTTTATGCGTAGTTTTACTTGCACCTGTAACGGCAATGGAGTATTACCTATACGCTTTTACCATTTTGTCGCTTACCATTTTGGGTACATTTTCAGCCCGCACCGGTGGCTCAAGTATCATGAAGTCTATTGCCCGAATTGTAATTTGGGGAACTTTGGCTATGGGCTTATCCGGTTTGGTGGGGTATCTATTCGGTGTAAAAATTTAATCTATATATACTATGAATGCAGCTCATGTTCATCTACTTGTTAATCACCTTCCCATTTTATTTCCACTAGCAGGAATTATGGTGCTGGTTATTGGTTTTACAACCAAATCCGATTCTGTAAAACGCGCCTCCTACATACTGTTTATACTGGGTGCATGCGGAGCATTTATAGCCATGCAAAGTGGCGAGCGTGCTGAAGAAATTGCGGAAAGTATAGGACTCAGCAACTATTTTATTGAACGTCACGAAGAATCGGCTGAAGTATTTGCTATCGTTTCTTATTTACTTGGTAGCATTTCTATTTTGGGTTTTTGGGCAGTAACCAAGCAGAAGTCATTTGCAACTGCTTTGGGTATAGTTATACTTAGTGTGGCAGTTATTGCCATGTATTTTGCCAAAGAAACGGGAACAACAGGAGGTGAAATACGACACACCGAAATACGAACAGATTCTACTATTCCGGATAAAACAGCAGATCAGACTAACGAAGAGGACTGAAACCAATTTCCTAATAGCTATCGGGTTTGTAGTTAATCATCCGCCAAGGCGGATTTCAAATCAAGTTTTGCGGTAAAAGACCCTAACTTAAAAAAAGAACTATATGCAGTGCACCATCGTGCCTGTATTTCATGCACTTTCTAGTGGCATTACTACGCTACTCATGTTGAGTATGCCCGCATACCCTTATCCCCAATTTTAGCCATTTAGCAAATAGGAGCTTCAATTGCAGTACGCTGAAAATGAACACCAAAAGATACAATTTTTCCACAAAGTGGAGGAAAGTGGGGAAAAGTGGATTTTAGTTTTTAGTTTAGCAGTCGATTTGCAAAAAAGAAATGTCGAACCTGCACGGAGAATATGCTTGTAAACTGGATGCGAAAGGCCGCTTGATTATTCCTGCTGCCCTTAAAAAGCAACTGCCGAAGGCTGCCAAGGATGTATTTTTCATTAATCGCGGGTTTGAAAAATGCTGTGTGCTTTACCCGGCTAATGAGTGGGAACTGATAGCAACCGAAATCAATAAACTGAGCGATTACATTAAGAAAGAGCGTGAGTTTAAACGCTACTTTCTACGAGGTGCCGGTCGTCTTGAAATGGATGCTGCATCACGCGTGTTATTACCTAAAAGCCTGCTGGAGTATGCTAGTATACAAACTGAGGTGATGCTGCTGGCCTATGGAAATAAAATTGAAATATGGAGTAAGGCTGCATACGAGAAAATGTTGAACGAAGAACCTGCTGACTTTAGTGCACTGGCCGAAGAGGTAATGACTAAAAAAGAGAGGAGGTCGGATGACTGAGTATCACGTTCCGGTAATGCTGAATGAATGTGTGGAAGCATTGGATATAAAATCCAGCGGTACATATGTTGATGTTACTTTTGGCGGTGGCGGTCACAGCAAAGCTATACTTAATAAGCTGGGCGAAAAAGGAACCCTTGTCGCTTTTGACCAGGATGAAGCAGCACGAAATAATATTCCCAACGATACCCGTTTTATTTTCATCGATCAAAATTTCCGTTTTCTAAAGAATCACCTGGCCTATCAACATGTTTTGCCGGTTGATGGCGTACTGGCTGACCTAGGTGTTTCATCACACCAGTTTGATACTGACGACCGCGGATTTTCATTTCGCTTTGATGATGCACCGCTCGATATGCGTATGAATGCTTCGCAAAAAAATCATGCAGCAGAAATTCTGAACAGCTATACTGAAGAGCAACTGGCCGACCTCTTCTACTACTACGGTGAATTGAAAAATGCACGTCAGTTGGCACACGCTATTGTTGCTTACAGAAGCGGAAATAAGCTGGCAACAGTTGGCGATTTAAAATCTGCGTTAGCTGATTATGCACCTAAACTGAAAGATTACAAATTTTGGGCACAGGTATTCCAGGCACTTCGCATTGAAGTAAATCAGGAATTGGAAGTGCTGAAGCAATTGCTGCAACAGTCGGCACAGGTGCTGGCTCCACACGGTCGGTTGGTTATTATGAGTTACCACTCGCTGGAAGACCGGCTGGTAAAAAACTTTATCAATACCGGAAATTTTGAAGGCGAAACTCAAAAAGACTTTTATGGAAACATCATACGGCCTTTTAGTCCTGTTTCTAAAAAAGCTATAACTGCTACGGATGATGAAGTGGCAACGAACCCTCGTGCACGAAGTGCAAAATTACGTATAGCTGAAAAAACCGATCAACAGTATGCCTAATAAAATCATCATTACCGAAACGGATAACCACGAAGAGGTGCAGCATGAGCAACAAACTCAGCATCAACCTTCGCGCCTTACCCATTCGCTGAAAAAGATGACTGATTTTGATTTCCGCATTTCACCTGATTGGCTTAAAAAGCAAATTCCGTTTTTACTGTTTATCGTTTTTCTAATGCTGCTTCATATATGGAATGTGCATTATACAGAACGCATTATTAGAAATACCGAAAAGCTGAACCGTGAAAACAAAGAGTTGCGCTCAGAGTACATTAGTATTTTTAGTGAGCTGATGAATGAAAGTAAGCAATCCTCTATTGCTAAAAAACTGGATACGTTAAGTGTAAAGGAATTGGTAACCCCACCGGTAAAAATTACGATACATGGCAACTAAACCGGTAAATATAAAAAAGGTCATTCTGTTGCGCACATACACGGTGTTTGCTGCGATGTGTGTGTTTGCCGCATTCATTGTTGCATATCTGCTAAAAATTCAAATCAGCGAAAAAGAGAAATGGACTACGATGGCAGAAGAACTGAGTACACGTATTCAAACAGTGGAACCGAATAGGGGAAACATTTTTGCGTCTGACGGAAGTTTGCTGGCTACCTCCCTACCTATTTATGATCTGCGTGTTGATGCCAAAGCTCCTGCATTTCAAAATGAAGAACTGTTTAATAATGAAGTTGATTCACTGGCTTTATTGCTGTCGGCTGAGTTTGGCGACCGAAGTACAGCAGGTTATAAGCAACTGTTACAGAAACTTAAAAAACGCAAAGACCGGTATTACTTACTCAAACGCAAGGTGAGTTACCGCCAAATGAAGCGTATACGAAATTTCCCCATTTTCAGGGAAGGAAAATACAAAGGCGGGCTAACTGTTGAAGAGCGCAACCGAAGAGAAAAACCTTTCTCTTATTTGGCCGAACGCACGATAGGATACAGCATAAAAGGTGTGCAGCCGGTAGGTATTGAGGGTGCATTTAACACACAACTTTCAGGTAAGCCCGGCAAGCGGGTTGTACAGCGTATCAGCGGGGGTAGCTGGGTACCGCTTAACGATGATCAATACGTGGAGGCACATGACGGTATGGATGTAGTATCTACCATTGATATTAATCTTCAGGATGTAGCTACACACGCGTTGCTGCGTTCGCTGGTTGTAAATGATGCACAATGGGGAACAGCCATTTTAATGGAAGTAAAAACCGGAGAAGTAAAAGCTATTGCAAATCTTACTCGTGTAGGTGAAGGCCTGTATGATGAGAAACTAAACTATGCAGTTGCTGAAAGTTGTGAGCCCGGTTCAACATTTAAACTGGCTTCACTAATGGCGGTTCTGGATGAAGGCTCATATACACTGAACGACACCTTTGATACTGAAAACGGTGAAAAACGCTATGCAGCCAATGCCGTGATGTACGACTCGGAAAAAGGAGGTCACGGAGTTGTAAGCCTGAAACATGCCTTCGAAATTTCATCCAATGTGGCTCTATCAAAAGCTGTTTATAAATCATTTAAAAACAATCCGACACGCTACTACGATTACCTGAAAAAAATGGGTATTCACCGTGAATTAGGAATACAATTGAAGGGCGAAGGTAAGCCACGCATTAAGCATCCGAAAGACAAAGACTGGTCAGGCATTACACTTCCCTGGATGTCTATTGGATATGAAATAAATGTTACACCGCTACAAATAGCCGCTTTATACAATGCGGTAGCCAATAACGGTGTGTTGATGAAACCTTTATTTGTAAAACAGGTACAACGAACAGGAACTGTTATTGAAAGCTATAAACCGGAGGTACTGAACAGTAAAATATGTTCTGAAAAAACACTAAGTGAGGTGCGTTCAGCACTGGAAGGTGTGGTTGAAAACGGAACGGGTAAATCATTGCAAAACGCTAACTACAAAGTGGCCGGGAAAACGGGTACTGCATTGGTAGCTGATGGCAAATCCGGGTATAAAAATAAAATTTACCGCTCATCATTTGCCGGGTACTTCCCTGCCGATAATCCGCAATATACCTGCTTTGTGATGATTAATGCGCCATCAAAAGGCGTTTACTACGGTGCTGCCGTTGCGGGTCCTGTATTCAAAGAAATTGCCGATAAGGTATTTTCAAGCAGCATGCATCTGCACCCTGAATTAAAGAATGTCATCGTAGAGACCAGTACCGATTTGCCCACTGTAAAAATAGGACGCGGTCAGGCTTTACACACCATTTACAACAAACTTGGTATAACCCTACATACTGATAATGGAACTCCTTATCTGAATACGTGGGTTAAAACAACAAATACCGGAAGCCACATAAAAGCTGAGCATAAAAGCATGAACGGAAAAACTATGCCCGACCTCAGCGGCATGGGATTACGTGATGCACTTTACCTGCTTGAAAATTTAGGCGTTGACGTAGTCAGTAAAGGCAATGGTAAAGTCATTTACCAATCGGTACCGGCCGGTTATACTATAACTAAAGGACTAATCGTAGAACTCAAACTTGGATAAACCGTTGAAACCCCTTCATCAACTCATATCGCCACTAAATGCTGAGGTATTCGGTAAACCGGATATTCTTATTGGTGAATTGACATACGATTCACGTGCGGTCAATAAAGACTGTCTGTTCTTTGCTGTTCGGGGAACAGTGCATGATGGTCATGCCTTCATTGAGCAGGTTATTGAAAAAGGATGTCGAGCCATTGTTTGCGAAAGTTTGCCCGAAGTGTTGCATGCACACGTGTGTTATATAAAAACACAAAGCAGTTCACAAGCGATGGGATTCGTGGCTGCTGAGTTTTATGGCAATCCGTCAAAAAAACTTAAGGTGGTAGCTGTAACCGGTACAAACGGAAAAACTACCGTGGCTACATTGCTATTCAATCTTTTTAGGTCGATGGGCCACACGTGCGGACTTTTATCAACCGTACAAAACCAAATAAATGAAACCATTATTCCGGCTACACACACAACCCCTGATGCCATAAGACTTCAACAGATGCTAAACCATATGGTTAATGAAAAGTGTGAGTATGCATTTATGGAAGCCAGTTCACATGCCATTGATCAAAACCGTATAGCAGGCATACATTTTAAAGGTGTATTGTTTACCAATATTACACACGATCACCTCGATTACCACAAAACGTTTGATAATTACCTGCATGCTAAAAAGCGATTGTTTGATGAGGTAAACAGCGATGCCTTTGCACTTACCAACCGCGATGACAGGAACGGAAATGTTATGCTTCAAAACTGCAAGGCCACACGCTATACTTACGGAATAAAGCAAATGGCCGATTTCAAGGCACGCATTTGCGAAAGCGACTTGACCGGTATGTTGCTGGATATGGACGGGCAGGAAGCGTGGTTCAGACTAGTAGGTCATTTCAATGCCTACAATTTACTGTGTGTATACGGTGCCGCATTTCTACTGGGTAAAGAAAAAAACGATATTATCAAACATATGAGTGCATTGCCGGCAGTTAATGGTCGTTTTGAATACGTACGTTCGACTAGCGGTATAGTAGCCATCATTGATTATGCACATACACCTGATGCACTTAAAAATGTGCTTGACACCATTAATGAAATTCGGACTAAAAATGAACAACTGATAACCGTAGTCGGATGTGGCGGTAACCGTGATGCTGCTAAGCGTCCACTTATGGCCGATATAGCTACTGAGCTAAGCACTCGTGTCATCTTTACATCCGATAACCCACGCAACGAAAATCCGGAAGACATTATTGATCAAATGCAAAAAGGCGTTAAGCCGCTGCACTACAAAAAAACGTTACGTATTACCGATAGAAAAGAAGCCATCAAAGCAGCAATAAGCTTAGCCGCCAAGGGTGATATCATTTTAATAGCCGGTAAAGGACATGAAAACTATCAGGAGTTAAACGGAGTGAA
>Ga0315903_10006524_pt1 | contig 14858 bp, 13 predicted proteins | sample LakEriMetagenome_7_FD_203524 | JGI IMG/M metagenome (GOLD analysis project Ga0315903, IMG submission 203524) | Freshwater fungal communities from buoy surface, Lake Erie, Ohio, United States - Buoy 2 MA119 | ecosystem: Environmental > Aquatic > Freshwater > Lake | place: USA: Lake Erie, Ohio...
GATATTTATAATGATATTGATATAGAAATATCAGGGGAATTTTATAAAGATTTTCTTGAAAAAACTATAACTATTAAAAATCTTGTAAAATCACATACTACTGTTAATAATGATATTTTACTAAAAGGTTTTAAGCATTTATCAGATTATAGTATAATTGAAGCATCTATTGTAGGTAATCAAGGTTATAAACAGATTATAAAAAAGAAAAAAGAGCGTGCTACAAGCATATCAAAATATATCCCGATAACAAATTATTTCTTTAATAATAATGAAATATTTATTAAATATAATTTATTGGTTGATATACAAGAGAATGCTAGTATTTGTTATGTAGGAACTGGTTTATCATATATTGAAACATTGAAATATCATAATTATAAATTTAATAATCTAGAAGTTATACTACCTGCAAAATCCAATTATTTTCATAAAATAGAAAAAGAATGGAATAAATTAGTTGCAAATATATCTAATATTTATAATGTTCAATATACATTACATAGTGATGTAATTTATAATTTAATTGATGAAAAGTATATATCTAGAAAATGTGATTTATTATTTTATGATAGTTATATATCTGTTAATGATAATAGATTATATGAAACGTTTTATAATATTCCGCAATTGTTAACAGGTGCTATTTTTGCTATAAATAAATTAAATAAAGGCGGTAATTTTGTATTAATTCTAGGTTCTATTGCATATAAAGGAATTGCTGATATTTATTTACTTCTTACTAATTTTTTTGAATATAGCGATTTATATTATCATGATATAAATAATCTTTATAAGCGTAATGGTGTAACAGCAGTATTTAAAAATTTTAAAGGTTGTAATGAAAACAATTATATTAAATTATTATCTATTTTCAATAATGTAAAAAAATTATATCCAAATGGTGGTAATGACTACTTCATTGTTAATAAAACGATTACAGGATTTTTAAATGTAGATTTGCTAGATAATAAGAAATCATTGTATGCGAAAATTAAGGAATTTAATAATGAACGTTATATAAAACAAATACTATTTTGTAATAAATTAGAATATTTTATTAGAAATAAAGAATATTTGCTAGATAAAGAATTACCCACTAAAGATCAAATAATAAATGCTATTCTTTATTGTCAGAAATGGAATATACCGTACTGGGATAAGTATTCTAACAAACCTTTTCAAGATAAATTTGGAAAAATGATTCTAGCAGAAACATATGGTATTCATGAACCAATTTTATATAAATTCAAAACACCATATCAATTACATATAGTAAAACCAATTACTTTACAATTACTATCTAGTAAAAGTATTCATTCTACAAAATCTAAAACAAAATCTAAAACAAAATCTAAAACTAAGAAAACTAGCTTATTAAATATATCAAAAATTAATTTGTCTATATCAAAAAAGAACAATAAAAGTAAAATAAATTATTATCGTAAGATTTTATTAACACCTGAATTAGAACCCATTGCAATTAAAATAGAACAAACCGGATATCTAATAGATTCCCGCCGTGATTTTGATTATCTATCTACAGACCAGCGACAAAATGCCAAATGGTGGGAAATTAATAAACAATTTCGTTATTATAAACATAAAGATGATACTGAAAAAATGCATTTAGACCAGCTAGTTCGCCGGCATCTTAAAGATGATACTATTTCTCAAGCATGGTTAAAAATGTATGAAATCATTACAGATTGTAATCTAGTTCCACAGAATCAGAAGGGGACATTCCGTAGTTTCCATATTGCCGAAGCCCCGGGAACCTTTATTAATGCATTGAATAATTATATCAATACTAAAACAGCTTTTTCCGGGTTTGAATGGTACGCACAATCACTACATGCACCTGGCACACGAATTGGTGATCAATTTGGGCTAATTCGTCGGCATCCGCAGAGGTGGGATTGGGGTGCTACACACGACGGTGATATAACTAAGATTCGCAATATTAAGTATTATAAACAACAAGTAGCCCAGAGACCAGTAATCGCACTGATGACCTCGGATGCGGGTCTTGCAATGAAAGATTCCGGTTATGAAAAAGTAGCATTTGCTTCTCTTCTAGCAATTCTAGATATTCTACCACCTGGTGCTAGTATGGTATATAAGATACTCACACCAATAGATGAACCACTAGTATTGAATCTTTTATATGTGGCTTATTGTAATTTCAAACAGTTAATATTCTATAAACCAGTTCAAAATAATCAATCACGTGAGTTCTATATAATCGGAAAGGGTTATTTAGGAACAGCTCCTGAAATTCTAGATGCATTTTATAATGAACTCAAAGAATACAAAGAAGGAAGCGGGCGGGACTTATTCCACGACCGATATCCTGAGTCTTTTGTTAGGCAATTTACAGCTATATCACAGCAACTAGCAGATAATTACTGTTATACGATTGAGCGTAATATATATTATTTAGATAATTACGAACATATCACGAAAGAATTTGCAAAGATGATGCGGGATTATTATGATGAAAAGAATCAAGATTGGATAGATAAATATAAACCACGACGGATAGAGAATGAGGTGGATAGATTGTGATCTTAGTTATGTTTTTTCTTTATCAATATATATAAAATAACCACCTGACAAGTTTTTACCATTAATAGTTTTTCTAGAGCTAATTGACATTCTATCACAATCTTTTAACATTTTTTTAATGATATCGGTATCAACTTGATAAAACTCTTTGTATTTTCTATATTTCTTTTCACGCATATAATATTTCAAACAATGTTCTACTTCATCTATAAAATCGGTTTTGAATACTATTTTTACTTTAATATTATCATCGTGAGATGATTGGTGGGTACGCATACGTTTTTTGAAATCTGTTGTTTTTCCTATTTTATAAACTCCTGGTAAATTTAAATCTGTTTGTAATACATATATAACTCCTTCATTTTCACTCTTAGGAAGTGGTTTCTGATTTATTTCATATTTTTCAAAAATAATATTCTTGTATTTATCAATATGTTTCTCTAGTTCTATAAAATAAGTACGAACTTCTTCTGCATTTTTAGTTCGTGATAACATACAAAGTCGTTTCATGCATTCGGGTGTAAGCATAATAATTTCATTAGGTCGCCCTTTTTTATTCTCGATTTGTTTTTCAACTTTATAATCTACATCTTTAGTATAACTTTTCATTAATGTTTCCTTTAAACTACCTTTAATAGCTTTTAACCATACGGCTAGTTTGTCAAGATTAATTACAAAATCTGTATCAAGAGTTTTATGGTCATAAAGTGAGAAGAAATCATCAATAAATTTAGAACTAATTGTAGAATATTTTTTTAGATATTCTGATAGTGAAGACATTTATTAAATTTATATTTATATTTCTATTAGATATATATTTATTTTTGCGCAAATTAATATTTCTGGCTATGCCGAAAAAATCAACCCGAAAAAATAAAAAATGCACTTATTACAAAAATATACTTCAAAAACTATCTTAAAAAATAAATATATATATCACAGCAACTAGCCGATAATTACTGTTATACGATTGAGCGTAATATATCCTTTAACCGGTTTTGAACTTTTAAAAAATCCAAACCGGTTATGCGGATAGCGGTGGTCATGTGGCGAAGCCACATCTACCTATATTGCATCCCTAATTTATGGCGTTTTAACGCCAATAACCGTTTAAGGGATATTATTTAGATAATTACGAACATATAACACCAGAATTTAAGAGGATGATGCGGGATTATTATGATGAAAAGAATCAAGATTGGCTAGATAAATATAAACCACGACGGATAGAGAATGAAGTGGATAGATTGTGATGAAAAAAGATATCATAGTATCTACATTCTCCAGAATAGTTTCTAACTGGATTTTTATTAATTATTTATGATATTTTTATAAGGATTTTTGATTATTTTTCTTATTTTTCTTATGTTGTTTTCGGTTAGAAATTACCTAGAGGATTGTAATTATTTTGGTATTGTGTTTGTGATAGTTATTTTTTTTGTTTTATTATTTTTATTTTGTTTTTTCGCATTTTTAACAGTTGTATGTCCTTTTTCCCATCCAATAACATCATTATTTAAATCTAAATATTCAATAGATTTTGAGTCATCAAAAACAACATAGGAATCATAATCTTTGGTATTATTAATATTTTCTTTAACAAATTTATTCATATTTGCACAACTATATCCTTTAACCGGTTTGGATTTTTTAAAAATTCAAAACCGGTTAAAGGATATCTTTGTAAAAAATCTTTCAATGATATGTTTTTGATTCTCATTTTGATATTATTTTTTGATATATAATTAGATATTTTTTACATTCAAAAAATTAGGTATACCCCTATAGTATGGGTGTACCTAATTAATCTTTAAAATTAATTTTTTGAACACTTTGTATGATAATTTACAGCTATATCACAGCAACTAGCAGATAATTATTGTTATCCCTTAAACGGTTATTGGCGTTTTAACGCCATAAAATTAGGGATGGAATAAAGGTGAAAAACTTTAGTTTTTCACCGCTATCCGTATAACCGTTTTGGATTTTTTTAAAAATTCAAAACCGGTTAAAGGATAACACCGGCTTGCAAGCAAGCCGATTGTTAAAACAGCGAGGATTGCACGCAATCCTCTATGTTATAACACAAATATAAATATTTTTTTGGCCTATCCTTTTGGAGGTTTTATATCAGATTGTTAAACCACAAGTGTTTTAACACTAATAACAAAACCTGTAAAAGGATATCCAGTATCATAGCTAAGACTTTTTACAATAAATTACAGCTAATTATAAAATTTGGAAAGAAATGCATTACAAATTAAAAAAATGATGTCGTAAAAACAAATAAAACAAGAAAAAATAAAAAATGATTAGTGGATCAGAAGAACCCATAGAACAAAGTGATATTATGTATCAAGATGATTTAGTGTGTATATTAAGACCAGATGTTAAAAAAGGAATAATAGTATATACACATTATACGCAACCAGCAGGAATGGATAGTTTATGTAATTTGGGATTAAAAACAGGAAAACAACTTCAAGAAGAAGGTGTAAATTTTGGGCGAAGTAAAATACATCCATATATATTTTTTAGAGCACCTTATTATTCAAGAGCTATTGATTATTCAACACCAGAAAAAGAAATAATTAGTTCTTATGGAGAAGGGAAAATAGGAGTAAAACAACATGTTTTTATTAGAGTTGATCCAGATAAAACATTTGTATTTTCAAGCGAAATTAGAGATGTATATAAGCATACAATATGGTATGATAAGGTAGATACTATTATAGGTAACTCTAAAAAAACATTATCTGAATATTTAGAAATCATTAATGAAAATATGAAAATTAAAGAAGAACCTGGTAAAAAAATATGGTATAATTTATTTTCAAGCGAAGCAAGATTATTTCCAGTTAAATTTTCTCCTAAAGAACCATTTAATGACCAAAAGATTGAAAGAAATAGTGAAATACTTGTATCAATCCCACATTTAACGCCAGATTATTTTGTATTATGCACACCTTAATTTATTTATATATTTATTTATGTAATATGACTAATATTAAGTATTATTTTTTGTAATTGAATTATAAATGCCACTAATAGTGAACTAGTCATTTTGTTAATATCTAACTTTAGTAAATAAATCATTAATTTATGTATTGTATCATTATGTGATTCAATAAGTAGAATGTCTTCTAGTTGCATTTTATATTCATTTTTGCTCTCAAATTCTTGTCTTAGACTTATATCCATTAATAAATCTAATAATTCGATTCTTGCATTTTTGCAAATATTATAATTTCGGATAATGTATTCTAGAATTATTAACATTTTATTAATCTTTGGCAAATCTACTAATGGTTTTAATAAATTATATACATTACCTAATAGTTCAAGTTGATATATATCATTATTTTTTTTATTTTCTTCTTCATTATCATATAACCATTCATTATAAAATGTTTTATCCCAAATATCACGGTTCCAAATGAAGTAATATACTAATATTCCGATGATGCTAGAATAGGTTAAAAATAAAATTATACAAGCAATATGAATTAAATTCATCCTAATAGCACACCACTTTTCACTTTTTATCCTTTAAATGGTTATTTGTGGTATAACACAAATATAAATATTTTTTTGGCCTATCCTTTTGGAGGTTTTATATCAGATTGTTAAAACACTTGTGTTTTAACACTAATAACAAAACCGGTAAAAGGATAATAACTATCAAAACTAAATAAATAAATTATTATAAAAAAGCTTAAAATGTAATTTTCGTAATACTAAATAGTTAATCTAGATAGACAATATAAATGTATCTACCAGTTGTCGGTAAGCGTTCTAAACGGCTTCTAGAACTAGCTACGCATAAAATAGTTAATACAAAAAATAAAAAAATTATAACACCATTTCATGGTTTAGGATCATCAACAATTCCAAGTATGGATAATAATGATGAAGATGATGATGACACACTCCCATTTAAGTTTCCAAAATTATTTGGAGGTAATGAAAATACTGATATTTATACAGAACGTAATCATATTTTCTTTAAAACAGATGTTTCATGTGATAGTATTAAACGGTTAGGAATTGAAATTGATAATCTAAATCATAAATTAGCTACTATGCAGAGTAAAACGACATTAGGAACTTTTACACCCAAACCAATTTATTTACATATTACTACAGATGGTGGCGATTTGTTATCAGGTTTTCTAGCTTATGATAAAATAAAAGCATCTACTGTTCCAATTTATACAGTAATTGAAGGTGGTGTTGCTAGTGCTGGTAGTGTAATGAGTATTGCAGGTTCTAGAAGGTATATGACACCTAATTCTCATTTATTAATACATCAACTACGGACGGGTATGTTTGGAACCTATGAGGAATTAATTGATGGTAATGCAAATTGTAAACACTTTATGAATAAATTAGTTGAATTATATCATCAAAATTGTGGTGGTAAAATGTCAAAAACGAAGATACGAGATATATTGAAACGTGATTTATTTTGGGATTTAGAAACTTCAATTGAACATGGTTTAGTTGATGAAGTATGGACTGGATCTATTACACAGTAAATAACTGCTAGAATAATTTTTATTATTTTTAACTTATGTTTTATGAGATACGATTTGTTATAATATCTAGAATTTGGTTTATAATATTTATTTCTATTTGTATAGTATTAGGCCATAATATTAGTAAATTCTGTTTAATATAAATTGTTATATTTTTGAGAGTTTGAATACCAAAGTTTAAAAGTGTAATGCTAGCATCAATTCCTAATAAATTGCATATATTAGGTTTGCCTTTTTCTAAATCTTCTTTATAATCTAAATAATCATCACTCATTTGATAGAAAAACCCTAATAGAAATCCCCACGTTATGATAAAATTATAAAGATTATCGGTACCTAGATTAAATGAGTTGGTTGATTGTTCACTTTGACGTCTTAATGGTTTTATTTCATTAAATAGTTTTCTAGGTTGTTCAAATGATGTTTCTAGGTTAATATTGTCATTAATTGGTATTTCATTTCCTGTATATAGTGAATTTGTAATGTATAATTGTGTTAATAAACCAGTTATTAGGGGTAATGCGAATAATGTTCCTGTTTTTTTTATAATTAGTATAATGCATTTTTCTATAGAAGTTTTAAATTCTGCTTCTAGATTAATTATTTTTAATTCTAGTATCATATTTATAATTAATTCAAGCACTATAGAAATATTATTATCAAGAATTTCTGAATATGCAGTATTTTTTTTAGATATAGATGTTTCTAGCATATCTAGATATTGACCATCAATAAGATTAGATGTTATATAATGTGATATAAATGCTGTATGTTCTATTATTCTTAATCTAGAATACGTTATTTCAAGTTCATTGTTATTATTAAATATAGTTGATAAATTATTTGTAATTCTAGATAATAAATAGTAAATAAACATATTACTTTTTTGTATTCCAAATACTTTATGAAAACAGGGACGCCCACGTCGAACGATTTCGTTATCCATTTCTGGTAAATCATCAACTAGCAAACTAAGACAATGTAATAATTCAATATTAACTGCATAATCTGAAATTATATTTACCATATTATCTAGAAGCCGGTCAGGTTGTGTTAAATCATAAATAGGACAAATTGTAATAAATAGTGCAGGTCGTAAACGTTTACCATCATCCCAAAGATATAATAATTGATTGTGTATTCCCTCTGGAAAAGTTTTTATATATCTAGAATGAAAATAATTATTAATATAATTTTTTATATCATCTAGCATTATATACCTATTTGTATTACTATTTTCTAACATTCTATTTATCAAATAAGTGTTTGAATTTTAATAAATAGTATATTTTTATTTCTAAAAGTATCCTAGCAATAAGATTATAAGATTATAAGATTATAAGATTATAAGATTATAAGATTATAAGATTATAAAATATAAATCTATCTATATATTAATTATTTCATAAATTCTTATCAATAAAAATAAAAATGGAAACGACTGAGACAAAGACATTAGGAAATACAATTGCAAAATCTACACCAATTGAAACAGATGAAAATAGTGAAAATAAAACAATAGCATTAGTTGGTAAAGATGCTGAAGTAATGGCAAAAGAGAATAACCAAACTAAGAAAAATGCAATGAATACAACTAATAAAAAAACTAGAAAGAATAATAATTTAACTAATAAAACACCTACAAAGCTAGCGTCTTCTAATAATACATCTAATAATATGTTAAATGAAGATAATCAAGATAATCAAGAAAACGCATCAGAAAACGCATCAGAAAACGCATCAGAAAACGCATCAGAAAACGCATCAGAAAACGCATCAGAAAACACAACAGAAAATAATATGAAAGAAACAACTAATACAACTAAAAATAAATCAATTATGGGTAAGATGAATTCAGTAGCCATGAATTTATTTAATCATCAAGTAGTTATGAAACTATTTCATTTTCAAACTGAATTATATGGTGCACATAAAGCTAGTGATATGTATTTAGAAAAATTTGCTGGTACAATGGATAAATTCCTGGAAATTGCACAAGGTATATATGGTCGTATAACTATTAAAAAATATACTCTAAGTGGTTCTTCACATCGTGATAATAATATTATTAATCATATTGAAGGTATAATTAAATTTCTAAGAACCGGTATTGATGAGCTACTAGCAGATTATACAGATTTAATTAATGTTCGTGATGAAATCGTAGGGGATGCCGAACAACTTAAATACTTACTTACATTTAAATAATTTGATATCATAAAAATTAATTTTTTAATGGAATATGTAATAGATTTTGATGAATAATTAAATAGATTTCATAGAATTTTTCAAAATTTATTTTTTCGTTGTTATGTTTTATTGTAGAATAATAATTTCTATATGTATAAATGAAATTTGATAGATGTAGTAAAAAATCAATACAATTTATTTTTTTATTATCAATAATACATTTTATTATGTTATTAACTGTAATTATATCTAATGCATCATAATTATTTATAGATGAATTAAACATAATTTTATTCATTTCTTCAATAAAAGACTCATTATCATAAGGTGTTAATTTATAAAATGAATTGAAATCTTTACGATAGTATTTAAATATACCGTAATTATCAATATAAATGAATACATAAAATGGAAATCCAAAATGAAATAATAATTTTTTTTGATGATATTTAGTATAGCTAGTGTATCTATTTAATTGTAAACATGGCATATTGCTAATATACTTATTTTTATTTGCTGTAATTATTTCTGTTATATTGTAAAATGAATCAAAAATATTATTAGGTGTTATTTCATTACAATTTATATTTATAGATATTTGTGGTATTTGTTCAAATAAAATATAACTAGTTTTCCAATTTATTGTGTTTATATGGTCTGGATTTGTATTTCTATAAACTAGCATTGCAAATAATTGCATAACTTTTTTTTTGAAAATTATTTCATTATGAACATTATATAATACTTTTTGTAATGTATATATATTTGGTAATGTATTTGTATTTTCTCCACTATTGCTAGTATATTTATGTTTACTTTTCTTATTTTTAGGTTTTACATGTAATTCTAGATTAGAAACTATTTCAACTTTATCTTCCTTATGTTTTCTTTTTCTATTAGATTCTTCTATATCTAAGTCTGTTGTATCATAAAACCATAAAATATCATTGTAATATGAATGTGAAGATTTTGTAAAATATTTTAATATATTATCAATTTGAACACTTTTATCATAAGTTAAATCAATACTATCATAAAATATATCTTCCAAATTCATTTGATATTCCATTACTTATTCACTAAAAGCAAAATAATATTCAAAAAATATAAAAATAAAAATCATTTTTTTATTGTATTTGTAATTTATCGTTCTGCAATGTGTAAATACTTTTTACTATCAGGCCAATTTTCAATAAGTAAATGAAATAGAAATATTAATTTATAATCTTTTTCAAGATATGCTTCATCAAGACACTTATCAATATCATATATTGTATTTTTTGGCGATTGTATAGTATTATCATCATTAGATTCACTATCATTAGATTCACTATCATTAGATTCACTATCATTAGATTCACCACGTACATAAGTTCCGAGTATATAATACGATGAATATATTTCCCATGGAAAACATCTAAAACTAAATACATATTGTAATGTTTCATATTCATAATCATTTTCCCAAGGTTCATAATTATTATTACTAAACCTAACTATTTTTTCCATCATTTTCTTTATATTTTAACTGTTACTTAATCTTATTTCAATTTTTTATTACTTTAATGTAATTATTGCATTCCGGTTAAAAACTATTCTAGAGTATGTGAATATCCTTTAACCGGTTTTGAATTTTAAAAAAAATCCAAAAAGGTTTAAGGAATATGAATATATAAAAAGAGGTTATTTACTGTATGATTGTGATTAGATACTTGGATTTACTAATAAACCTTTATCTAGAAGTTCATTGCTAAATTGTCGACGGAGTAATTCATCGCCAATAAATATATAATCTGGTGATTGTAATTTATTGTCTTTTTTATCTATAATATCATTCATTTGTTTAGAACAACATCTATTATCACTATTATCTTCTTGTATACAATTATAACATTTTGGTTCAATTTTCCCGTATTTAGTAAATCCAATTGGTATTATACCTAGAGGCATTTGACACTTACCTGTATTTTTATCACAAGACCCAAATTCATTAGGATAATTCTTATTAGCTTTATAAAACGGGCAATCACTGTTAACTTGACATGGTGCATCCCATATTCCATTTTGTGCTACTTCTGGATGATAAGACTCACAAAATATTGGGTTATCATTGTATGCTACTAATTCTTGACTAACACCATTAACTAAACCAAAACAACGGTGATTACGAAATTGTTGATCACGTGCGATATTCATGATTTTATCTTCTATCATAGCACTAACACTATTTTCATTAAACATTGTAGGTGGTAAATCAGTAGTTTCTGTTATATCAATAAATTTAGTTGATGGCGACTGACCACCACTTCCAATACCGTGAACATCCCAACTTTGTGATTCTTGTACTTGATTATGATATATATCTAGTTTACGAATATTATCTTTCTCTTGCATTTCTTTTTCTTTTATTGCATTAAATATATTATCACTTGGCAATATAGAATTATTGGATGAATTACCATTGATGCTAGATATATCATTTCTTAATGTTGTCATTTTGTTATCATGAAATTCAATAGTTTTAGGAACTGGAATACCGATTAATTCGATTTTGTTGATTCTAGCGGTAAATAATTTTTTGGTAGGTTCAGTAATTAAATCAATATCCCAGTAAATAACAAATTGTTGATATTTAAATTCTCTAGCAATTGTTAAAGTAAATATATAATTATCAACATTAGATTCTGTTGTAGTTGTAGGTGTAGGTTGGCTAGAATAACTAATTAGATTACTATTAATAATTTTAAAAAACTGATATTTGTGATAAGGTAAGTAATATCCGGTTCGAATAATAAGATTATTAAAAGCTGAAATAAGTTCTAGCTTCAATCTATAAAATAATTTAATAAATGATTTATTTGATATATTTGCATCATTAAATATAAATTGTATATTATCACGAGGATATTTTTTTAGAAGGTTATACATTTGATAAAATGTAAGTTCATCAGTTAATGAAAATTTTGCTAGAGAACGAACATTACGAATAATATCACTATCTAAATGTTGTATTTGACTATCAGTTAATTGATTTTCTGGAACAGGTATTTGATATTTAATATCACTAGGTTTATTTGTATTTGGTAATGGTGCTAAGTATTGACCATTATCCGGTATATCTAGAAACTTATTAATTACATGTGATGAACTAAAACGTTCTATCTTACAAGAATTTCTAGCTTGAAAAATAATAATTACCGCAAGTAATAGAATAAATAAAAAAATTACTAGATATAGTTTTTTCATTATTGTCTAATTCATTCTATTATAGAACTATATCTTTTCTATTGGATATATTCTATTGGATATATTCTATTGGATATATTCTATTGGACACAGTAAATAACTACTAAAAGGATATGAGTTGTAAATTATTTATTCACTCCCCCCACTGTTAACCCTTAAATAGTTATTGGTGTCTATCTTATAATCTTTACACAGTGATATAAAAAATATAATTTATAACTCAAAATAGTAATAAATAATTCTAGTAGTTAGTGTTTTACTTATAAAATTTATAAAACTTAGAATAAAATGAATAACATGATAAAAAAATGAATATATTTTAATCTTTATAACTATATCATTTAATTAAAAATATGTCGTTTAATCTAGCAAAGCTTTTAGAACTGCCATCAAAACCTATTCCGATAACTGCACAAGATGCAATTATCAAATTTTGGACAGATTTTGAAAATGCAAAGTCACGTGCAAATAAAACTGGTTATATCATTACATGGATTATCCCAGAAGAACTTTCTAATAGATCTGAAAAGGAAACTTTTTTGAAACAGATATTTAATGATTTTAATTCGCATGGATGGGCACAATATCCAGATATTGATTTGAAAGAACCCGGTCAGTTTTGTTTTGCAATGTATCAATTCTCTGCATTTGATCCTACTGAAGGATATATTAAATCATATCCTGTGAATGAAAATTATGCATATTCTGGTATTACACACATTTACTATTATTTATAAAGTGCCAAAAAAAAAATTGATTTCTTTTTTTATAAATACAATATTATTATAAAAATGAGTGAGGATAATGAATTACTTACTTGGTTAAGTGATTTTGGCTTTAATATTAAAGATAAATTAAGTGATTTACAATATTTACAATATATGGAAAACATACAGAAATTATATAAGAGAATAAAAAAACTAACAAATGAAGATGATGAATCTACTGAGGAAGAAGTAGAAGATGAACCACAACATACTATTTGTAATTGTAGATATGATGGTGATGATTGGTGTTTAGGTAGTATTGAAGAACTTTTTAATTGTTTTAATTATCCAAAATTAGTTAGAATTATTCCTTTATTTGAATTATTACATCATTTATTTATGACTCCTACATATCTAGATAATAATCCAAATGAACCTTTACCTGTTCTACATACTACTTTTGAATATTTTGAAAATTTAAATAATGATAATTTTTGGAAAGTATCTAAATCTTTATTTCTTATTAATACCTTGTTTACTGGAAAGGCTAAAATAATTACAACATTTGCAATTTTTGATTATATTTTTCAATATTCATTATTTTATATTTATACTACTACTATTAATACAGATTTAGTATATAAATTAATTGAACAAATGGAAGATAAAATAAAAGATTTTATAAATAATCCATTATCAAATTCAAAATTAGAATGGATTAGTAATAAATTTCATCTAGAGAAAAATATAGGTTTAATATATCTAGAAAGTGTTAATAGATTTAATTTACAAAAACAATTAGCACAATCTTTTTAAGTATCTATATGTTTTTTTAATTATTAAAAAAAAATAAAAATTTGGTTATTTACTATGCATTAAACATGCATTAAACATGCATACAAAATACTATTTGAGAACATTTCAAACAATCATCATTAATTGCAATATTACAAGTAATAAGCTCGGGCGATGGACAACCATCTTTCTGGCAAAAATTCTGATTACAATCATGGGGAACCCGTTGTTCAAACAAAAATGCAAATTGCCCATTGATAAAATGAATACTTCTTTCTCTTGTATAAAATGATGTTGGCTTACATCCCAAAGCAATCAAATTATCATTAATTGCCTGCAAACATTCCTGTTTTTTAGGTGAGATCATAAATTTAGATGGCAATGTCCATTTAATTGTTGTAAGTGTTCCAGCTCTAAAAGATTTTCTTTTTTCAGTGAAATACATTTCAAAATCTTCAATTGCTTGTTCTGGCGTGTATGATGCCACTGATGATTTAATGAATTTTGCAAAACCATCAGAAAATCCACGTGCAGACATCTTATTATCTTTTGAGATGAATTTAACAATGAAATAGTATAATGTTTTATATCCTTAAATATTTCATTTTTTTGCTTACATTTTACAAAAATACCGATTATCTTTTATCCTTTTACTGGTTTTTTTATTAGTGTTAAAACACAAGTGTTATAACACTAATAACCATTTAAAGGATAATTATCCGCAATGATATGTACAAGCCACCATAACAGATTTATACTTAACACCATTATATTCAATATTTTCTGGTACGATTGCACAATCTATTACTTCAGT
>Ga0315903_10006525_pt1 | contig 14853 bp, 16 predicted proteins | sample LakEriMetagenome_7_FD_203524 | JGI IMG/M metagenome (GOLD analysis project Ga0315903, IMG submission 203524) | Freshwater fungal communities from buoy surface, Lake Erie, Ohio, United States - Buoy 2 MA119 | ecosystem: Environmental > Aquatic > Freshwater > Lake | place: USA: Lake Erie, Ohio...
TAAAACGTTTCCCTGAAGACGATGTAGAAACAAACGGGTTGGAAGATGAAATGCAAAAAATGAATGATGTATATGCAAAAAGAACTGCACTAGTTCCTGAATTTGCGAAAATTGTTTGTGTGTCTGTCGCATTTGTTATGGAGAATGGAGAAGTTAAAAAACAAAGTTTTTCAGGTGATAATGAACATGACTTACTAATGGAAGTAAGAACCCTTTTAGATAGATGTAGTAAATTAGATTTCTATCTATGTGGGCATAACCTAAAGAACTTTGATATACCTATGTTGGCAAAACGTATGATTATTAATGGTATTAGACCATCCAAAATGTTACCTTCATACGATACTAAGCCTTGGGAAGTTAAAGCGATTGACACTAAAGAAATTTGGCAATACGGAGCCTACTCATCAATTGGTTCATTAGATTTGATGTGTGCCTGTTTAGAAATACCTACCCCTAAAGACGGACCCATAAATGGTGGTATGGTTCACGAAGCTTACTGGTCACACAATAGATTAACTGAAATTGTAGAATATTGCGAAAAAGATGTCGAAGTATTAATAAACGGAATTTTAAAATTAAAATCATTAAAATAATATGTTTAAAGAAATTAAAGAAGCTAGAGAACAATTTAAAATGTTAAAAGACCTACAATCTAAAATAGGTAATATTGACATGAATAACCCTGAAGAAATGTTAAAATCAATGGGGTTTAATCTAAACGATATAAATAAACATTTTGAAGAAATTGATGATGAAATGTCATCAGATTATATGAAAGTAAATTTAAACTATGTAAATGATAGTGAAAATAAAAATCCTTCTTATGTTTATGATTATGATTCAGGTTTTGATTTAAGGTCTAATGAAGAAGTATTATTAAATCCTTTTGATAGAGCGTTGGTTCCGACAGGTTTAAAATTTGATATTCCTCCTGGATATGAAATTCAAGTCAGGTCAAAAAGTGGATTAGCATTAAAAGAAGGATTAATGGTATTAAATTCACCAGGAACTGTAGATAATGGATATACAGGTGAAATAAAGGTTATTATTTTTAACACAACAAATCAAACAAAAAAAATTGAAAAGGGTCAAAAAATCGCACAAGCAGTACTTAGTCCTGTTGCGATTGCCAAATTAGTTAACCTTATTCAAGTTAAAGAAATAAAAGAAAAAGATAGAAACGAAAATGGTTTCGGAAGTACAGGTTTATGATTACAATAGGTTTTTCTTCAAGAAAGGTAGATAGTAATTTTATTGAGTTGTTAAAAAAAACGTGTGGAGTTTCTAATCCAGAAATCATCCCAATTGAAAATGAAGGAAAGTATTCTTTACCTGAAGCTTATAATATGATTTTAGAACAATCAACAAATGATATTGTTGTTTTGTGTCATGATGACATTTACTTTGATAGTAAGAATTGGGGTAGTAAGATTTTAAAACATTTTAAAAGAAATCCTGAATATGGGATTTTAGGACTAGCAGGTTCAACACAACTTCCATCAACCGCAAAATGGTGGGAAGACTTTTCTAAAATGAAAGGTATTGTAAATCATGAACACGAAGGTAAAAAATGGGAATCAAAATATTCCTCAAGTTTAGGTAATCAAATAGATGATGTAGTTTTAATTGATGGTCTTTTTATTGTTATAAATAAAAAAAATATTATAGAAACTTTTAATGAAGAAATAAAAGGATTTCACTTCTACGATGTTGATTTTTCATTTAGAAACTTTATAGAAGACGTTAAGATTGGGGTTATGTATGACGTTAGAGTCACACATAAATCAATTGGAGCGACTAACGAAGAATGGGAAAAAAATAGGATTATTTTTTCTGAAAGACACAAAGACATTCTTCCTGTAAAAATCAAAAGAAACCTAACATTAGAATCACCGATTAAAGTTTTACTATCTTGTTTATTTTTTAAAACCTTTACTGGTTCTGAAATGTATGTTTATGAATTAGCCAAAGGGTTAAAAAAACTTAATTGTGATGTTACGGTTCTTTCAGATATTGAAGGTCCGCTTTCAAAATTAGCATCCCAACAAGGAATAAAAGTGTTACCATTCTCTAACCCACCAGGTTATAAAATGGGTGACGGAAAATGGGGATTCAATACCCCTCAAGGTGTTGTTACAAGTCAACCAAATATGATGTATAAAATGTCAGATGTAAATTTTGATATTATGCATATTCAACACAATCCAATTTCAAAACAAATTACGGAGATGTATCCAAATACCCCAAAAATATCAACGATACACTCTGAGGTAATTGAATTAGAAAATCCTTTTATACACGAATCAATAAAAAAATATATTTGCATTAGACCAGAAATACAAAAACATATAGTTAATAACTTTAACATTAGTTCATCTGACACTGAAGTTATTTATAATCCAATAGACACTAAAAGATTTAATACTAAAAATACGAAGACATATCCCTATGTATTATTTGTTGGAACAATTGATTATTTACGAGAAAAAACAATTAGAGATTTAGTTGAGTATTCAAAATCAATAGGTAAAGAACTTTGGTTAGTTGGTGAAAACAAATCAAATTATTTACCGGAGTTGTTAGAAAACACACATGTTAAGCATTTTGGTGCAACTAATAAAGTTGAGGAATATGTGAAAAATTGTAGTGAGACCGCAGGAATTTTATTAGGTAGAACAACAATAGAAGGTTGGATGTGTGGTAAGTCAGGATGGATTTACAATGTCGACAATTATGGTAATATTATAGAAAAAAATAAATATGAAGTCCCTTCTGACATTAATAAATTTAATTCAGAAGAAGTTGCTAAAAAAATAAAAAAAGAATATATCAAAATTTTAAATGATTAAAGTTGTTAGTTGTTTTTGGAATGCCGAAAACTATATTGAAAAATGTATTAATTCAGTTAAAAATCAATTACATAAAAATTTCAAAATGTACTTGGTTGATGATGTTTCCACTGATAATACGGTGAAAATAATAAAAAAACTAATTGAGGGGGATGATAGGTTTATACTAATAGAAAATAAAGAAAAAAAATATAAACTAAAAAACATGGATGATTTATTAATGGATGAATTATTATTCAAAGATGATGACGTTATTGTTGAATTGGATGGGGATGATTGGTTGTATGATGATAAAGTCTTAGGGTTTATTAACAACAAATATGAAAAAAATAAAGATTTATGGTTAACTAACGGAAGTTTTGTTTATTCAAATGGTAGAATAGGATTTTCAAATAAAGTAAAATATAAAACAGTTAGAACGGATATTTTTTCGTTCTCACATTTGAGAACATGGAAAGTTCATCTTTGGCGTAATATTGATGAATCATCATTTACCGATGAAAATGGAGAATATTTTAAAGCAGCTCCTGATGTTGCATACTCATACCCTATGATTGAGATGTGTGGTGATAAACATTATGAATTTATACCTGAAATATTACTAGTATATAATGAAGAAAATCCACATAACGAACACAAAGAAAATGCTCGTGCAGGACAAACAGAACAACAAAGATGTGCAAACATAATAAGAAACTTAGAAAAATATAAACCACTATAATATGGAAAATTTTTATTCAACTGCTTATTTGATGGGCGGCTTAGGTAATCAAATGTTTCAAATCGCACATGCGGTTTGTCAAGGATTAAAAAATAACAAAGAAAGTGTTTTTGAACCCGTGTCTTATACCCCAATGTCACAATCTAAACAAACTATTAATTATGTTGATAACATTTTTAAAAATGTAAAATTTGTTGATAAAATTATTAATAAAAAAAGAGTTTCTGAAGAAACATGGAATAAACCTAATTTAAATTTTTCTTGGGATAGTAATATAGAATTCTATGGTTATTACCAAAGTTTAAACAATTTTTTTGGTTATGATGAACATGTAAAAAAAATGTTTGGTCCTGATAATAATTTTATTGCAAAATTAAAATCTTTGTATCCAAATTTTAAAAATGAAAAATCAACTTCAATACACATTAGAAGAGGTGATTATCTTACCATAAACGACATACTACCATCAGTAGATTTAAGTTATATTAATTATTGTATAAATCTTTTGGATGACTTAACTGATGTATTTTATGTTTTTAGTGATGATATTAATTGGGTTAAAAATAATATTAAATCTTCTAAAGCGGTTTTTGTTGACCAGTTACAAGATTATGAAGATTTATGGATGATGAGTTTATGTGAAAATAACGTAATATCAAACTCAACATTTTCATGGTGGTCCGCGTTTTTAAATAAAAACAAAAATAAAAAAGTTTTATGTCCAAGTATGTGGTTTGGACCTAAAGGTTTTAAAGATTATGATAACATATATGTTGATGGGTGGGTCAAAGTAAACGTTAATTATGATAATGGTTTATTAGTAAAAACAAAAAACGACACTATTAATCTTATAGACTTAACATTTGCACATTCAAAAATAGGTTACTGCAGTGATTACCAAGATTCATTATTTTTTAAATGGAAACGAGAAAATTTTAATAAAAACGATAATGATTTTGTTGTTTATACCGACGCCAGATTAGGGGAAGTTACAAATAACTATAATTCTATCGCTTGGTTAATTGAGCCAAAAGAAATTGCATCTTATACATATGATTTTATTGTTAATAACAATAATAAATTTAAAAAAGTGTTCACACACGAAAAGTCACTATTAGACAAGGGTGAAAATTATGAATTATTACCATTTGGATGTTGTTGGATAAAACCTGAGGACCAAAAAATTTACAACAAATCAAAAATGATAAGTATAATATCATCAAATAAGACTCAAACAAATGGTCACAGATTAAGACACGATATTATTAACCAATTAAATGGTAAAATAGACGTATACGGTAGAACTTATAACCCAATAGACTATAAACTTGACGGACTAAAAGAATATAAATTTCACATCGTAGTGGAAAATACTAAAAGAGATTATTGGTTTACTGAAAAACTAATTGATTGTTTTGTAACAGGAACAGTACCAATTTATTGGGGGTGTCCTTCAATAGGTGATTTTTTTGACACTAACGGTATGATTATTTTTGACAATGTTGAGGAGTTAGTGGACATCATAAATAATTTATCTATAGATGACTATATAAAAAGACTAGAAAGTATTAAAAATAATTTTAATAAATCAAAAAAATATTTGTTGCCAGATGATATTATTTACAAAAAACTTACTTTAAAAATATAAAAAATATTATGAAAAATTTAAAAGATATTATAAACCTTGAGAAAGACAAAACATCATTTGTTTGTGGTTTAGGACCTTCTCTTTCGGACACTATAGGACATATTATAAAAGAAAGGAAAAATATAGTTTTAGTTTCTTGTAACGATATTGATTTGATAAGTGATTTACAACCTAACTATTGGGTTTGGGCGAATACACAACAAGTTGGTAGTTTAATTGATAGATTAAAAAGAATGCCCAACACATCACTTGTACATGCAGACTCAGTAGACTCAACACCTAGATGGTGGATTGAAAAAAATTTAGGAAATTTAAATTATGTGGGTTACGACCAAAGACACTTTAATAATAAAACGTGTTATAGTTGTTCGAACGGATGTCAAAATTTTATTAGTGATAGATTAACAATACAAGAAGAGTTACAAAAATTTACAGGTAATGTTGAGAAATATAGTGAGGGGGATACTGTTGCTGTACATATGTTAGCCCTATCTATATTATTGGGGTGTAAAAAAATATACGTATCAGGGGTAGATTTAGACTATAAAAAAGGTTATTTTGGTTCTTATATGACACCAATATCGGCAACGGAATTTGACTCAACTATACCTAATATGTTAAATGATTTTAGAATTATTAACGATAGTGCTAAAAAAATTGGCGTTGAGATAATAAACACCAGTGTAGAATCACGTCTAAGTGAAATTTTAAAAACTGAAAAAATATGAGTTCAATATTTAATCCTAATTATGTTCAAAAAACATATAAAGAAAATAAATCAGATTACCCAAAAAAGTTAGTTAACTATATTATAAAAAAATATAACATAAAAGAAGGAGATAAGATTTTAGATATCGGATGTGGTGATGGAGTAATAACAAAATGTTTTATTGAATGTGGTATAGATGCTTATGGAATGGACATATCAAATTCCTCAAAAGAAAACATACCGTCAAAAAAATTTAAATCTTATAATTTAAACGAAAAAAAATACCCATTTAAAGATGAAAAATTTGATTTTATTTTTTCAAAATCTGTTGTTGAGCATCTACAAAATCCGGATATTTTATTAGATGAATCATATAGAATGTTAAAAAAGGGAGGCGTATTAATTTGTATGGCTCCAAGTTGGAAACATTCATATAAGGAAGCCTTCTATATTGACCACACACATGTTACACCTTTTACTAGATATTCATTAGAAACCGCTTGTGACCTATCTGGGTTTGTTTCTGAGTGTGAATATTTTTATCAATTACCGTTAACGTGGAAATATCCATTTTTAAATATTTTTAGATACATCATTCAAAAATTACCTTTACCATACTCACCATTTGAAAAAGTATTATGGGGTAAAAAAACAAACAAAATTATTAGATTCTCAAAAGAAGCTATGTTAATTTGTAAAGCAGAAAAAAAATGATTGCCTTAATTTTAGCAAGGGGTGGTAGTAAGGGTATCCCAAAAAAAAACATAAAAGAATTAATCGGTAAACCTTTAATTGAATATGTTATTACTTCAGCTAAACAATCAAAGAAAATTAAAGACATATATGTTTCTTCCGATGACGAAGAGATAATTGAGATATCAAAAAATTTAGGGTGTAAAACCATCATGAGACCTTACGAATTATCAACTGACACATCTTTAGATATAGATTCTTTTAGACATTTTTGTAAATTACTAAACCATACGGAACCAATTATACATTTAAGAGCAACAACTCCTTTAGTAAATTCATTAGTTATTGATGATGCCATTGAAGTGTTTTTAAAAAATAAAAACAAAATAACAAGTCTTAGGTCCGCACATGAAACTTCAGAATCTGTATATAAATTTTATAAAAAAAATGGTGAGTTTTGGAGACCTATAGTTGATAACTTGGATACTAATTTACCCAGACAGAGTTATCCTAAAACATATTCACCTAACGGTTATGTTGATATAGTCAAACCTGAAATTTTTATGAACTCGGATAGTTTTTATGGGGATAGAATTTATTCATTTATTACCGATAAAACTTATGAAATTGACACTATTGATGATTTTAATTATATTGAGTATATCTTAAGTAAAAAAAATGTATAAGTTTCAGTTAACACCATTTAAATGTGATTTTGTAAAAACTCGTTATAGAAACATTACAACATCAATTCCATCACCACAATCATTAGATTATTTAAATGATTGTATCAAGTATGAGCCAAATTCAATGAATGACCAACTACCTGTTGTGTGGGACTCAGCATCAGACTATTCAATTTATGATATATCAGGTAATAAATGGATAGATTTTACCTCGTCAATATTTGTTGCAAATGTTGGTCACTCAAACCCAAAAGTAAAAGAGGCGATTATCTCTACAACTAATAAAAATTTATTAAACGCATATTATTACCCAACCAAAGAGAGGTCTGAATTTTCTAAACTATTAGTTGATATAACACCTAAAAATTTAGATAAAGTTTTATTTTTATCTACGGGTTCTGAGGCTGTTGAGTGTGCGATTAAAATGTCAATTAAACATACTGGTAAAAACAAAATCATTTCATTTAATAATGGTTATCATGGTAAAACTATGGGCTCTGCAATGGCGGGTGGTAAATTTAAATCACAAGAATGGATACCCGTTAAAACATACGTAACACATTTACCTTATCCTGATACCATAACATTAGAAAACGAAGGATTGTTACCTCAAGAACTTTTTGAAAAATATTTTAAAGATATTAATCCTTATGAGTATTCCGCAGTAATTATGGAACCTTACCAAGGATGGTCGGCAGAATTTGCATCAAAAGAATATGTTAAATTATTAAAAAAATGGTGTGAAGATAATAAAGTTTTATTAATAATTGACGAGATACAATCAGGGTTTGGTAGGACTGGTAAATTATTTGCTTATGAACATTTTGATGTAACTCCCGATATAATTGTTTGCGCTAAAGGTATATCATCATCATTACCATTATCTTGTGTTATAACTAATAATAAAATTGTTAACAACGATATGTCATACAACAGTACACACGGGGGTAACCCTGTTGCGGTTGCCGCGTCAAAAGCTTCTGTAGAATATCTTTTAGATAATGATTTGATTAACGAATCATATCGGAAAGGTAAGATAATGGAAACGGAATTATTAAAGTGGAAAGAAGAAATGCCTGATTATGTAAAAAAAATAAACTGTAAAGGATTATTGGCGGGGGTTTTCATCAAATCACCAAATGGAAATGACGTTGATTTTGTTGATATGATAATAGAAGTTGCAATGAGAAAAGGTTTATTATCAATTAGGACACAATCAGGAACATTAAAAATAGGTCCTCCATTAACTATTGATGATGATGCGTTAATTGAAGGTATCGGAGTTTTAAAAGAAAGTTTGATAGAATGTTTAGGCACGTTGGTATAGTCGTAAACGACTTGAATAAAATGTTATGGTTTTATCAAGATATAATTGGATTGGAAATTCTTTATGATAAAATAGAAGAGGGTCGATTTTTAAACCATATACTTAATTCTGTTAATAAATCTCCAAGAATTATTAAATTGGGTTGGGAAAATAAAATTATAGTTGAATTACTTTATTTTGGAAGTTGTAAAATAAATAAAAAAAGTCTTTTTGAAAACGGGTACACTCATTTTGCATTAACTATAGATAATGTTAAAACTCTTTACGATAAGTTTATTGATAATAATTTACCTATCATTAATACGCCGACAATTTCTGATGAAAAAACGGTTAAAGTTTTTTTTGGTTCGGACCCAGAAAATAATATTATAGAATTTGTTGAGTTATTATGATAGTAGGAGTTTTACAAGGTCGTCTTAGTGAACCGGTCAATAAAAAAATGCAAGAGTTTCCACTTAACTGGAAATCCGAATTTAATGTTTTAAATCATATTGAGTTAAGTGGTATTGAGTGGTTAATAACCCCAAACGATAACTTAAATAATCCATTATTTATTGAATCTAATTTACCCACTAACATCTTATCGGTTTGTGTAGACACTATGGTTAATAATTCATTTTACAAAAATGAATTTATGAATCAAAATTTAGTACCTGTTTTAGATAAAATGGTAGAACTAAAATTGAATAAAATAGTAATACCACTTTTAGAAGATAGTTCAGTAGAAAATGTATATATCAGATATGAATTTTTAAAAAACATAATCCCAATATCTGAAAAATACCCATCAATTAATTTTTGTTTTGAATTTGAATGCGATAAAGAGATTGTGATGGATGTCGTAAATAAAAAAGACAATTTTTTTATTACCTATGATACCGGTAATTTCACCTCAACATATAAAGAAAAAATAGACCATGAAGAATTAATAAATTACTTCGGGTCAAAAATAAAAAATGTTCATTTTAAAGATAGAACTTTTAATGGTGAAACAAAACATTTTGGGTTAGGTGATACCAATTTTAAAACTGTAATTGATTCATTAAAAAATATTAATTACACTGATAACATCATATTGCAACTTGCAAGAGATGTAGATGGTGATGAAATAAATTACATAAAAAATACATACCAAAAAATCAAAACATTATTATGAGAAACTTATTTGATTTAGATGGTAAGGTTGCTTTAATTACCGGTGCGGGTGGCTTATTAGGTCCAAAACACGCCGAAGCTCTTTTAGAATATGGGGCTAAAGTAATTCTTACAGATGTTGACATGGATATGTTATCTAAAAAACATAAAGAACTTTCCTCAATTTATGGGGAAGAAAATGTTTTTATGGAATACATGAATGTTACAGACAAAAATAGTGTGGATGAGGTGTCAAATAAATATGAAAGAATTGATATCCTTATTAACAATGCAGCTAAAGACCCAAAAGTCACAAAAGACGATAAAAGTTTAACACCTGAAACAAGATTTGAGGTGATGACTGAATCGTATTTTAAAGAAGGTATTGATGCAATTATAAACGGAACTTTTATTACTTCACAAGTTATTTGTAATAAAATGTTAGAGACAGGTGGTGGTGTTGTATTAAACATTTCGTCTGATTTGGGTGTGATTGCACCTGACCAAAGAATCTACAGAGATGAAACAAAATCTGAAAATGAACAGAATGTAAAACCAATTACATATTCGGCAGCTAAATGGGCCGTAATTGGTATGACAAAATACCTTTCTACATATTTCGCCAAAAATAATATTAGAGTAAATTGTTTAAGTCCGACAGGAGTTTATAACGACCATCCTGTTGATTTTGTAACTAAGTTATCTAATATTATACCGATGGGTAGAATGGCTCACATTGATGAATATAAAGGTGCGATTGTGTTTATGTGTTCTGACGCAAGTTCATATATGACAGGTTCGAATGTTGTAATAGACGGAGGGAAAACAGTATGGTAGAAATGGTTATAAAGAATATTCAGGAGTCAATTAAATTGAAGACTGAACTATTGAGTAACAAAGATATTATAAACAACTCAAATAGTATTGCAGAAAAAATCATCGAGTGTTATAAAAACGGTAATAAAGTATTCTTTTGTGGTAATGGTGGAAGTTTTGCTGACGCACAACACCTTTCAGCAGAATTAAGTGGTCGATTCTATTTTGATAGAGACCCGTTAGAAGTTGTTTTATTGGCATCCAATGTTTCTTATTTAACCGCAGTAGGAAATGATTACTCATATTCAGATATCTTTTCACGAGAAATTAAATCATCAGTAAAAGAAGGTGATATTCTAATTTGTTTTTCAACCTCAGGTAAATCAAAAAATGTTATTAAAGCGATTGGAGTCGCCAAAAACAAGGGAGCAATTATCGTATCCTTTATTGGTAATAATGGCGGGGAAATGAAAGATATATCAGATTATAATTTAATTATACCCTCAAATAACACCGCAAGAATACAAGAATGTCACACACTACTTGGGCATACAATTTTAGAAATAGTAGAAAATAAAATGTTTAAATAATAAAAAAATGAAAAAAACTTATGTAATTGCAGAAATAGGCATTAACCATAATGGTGACCTTGATTTAGCTAAAGAACTTATCGTAATGGCTAAAACTTACGAATGTGACGCTGTCAAATTTCAAAAAAGAGATATTGAATCGGTATACACTAAAGAAGAATTAGACGCACACAGGGAATCCCCTTGGGGCACAACTAATCGTGAACAAAAGATGGGATTAGAGTTTAGTATTGAACAATATAAAGACTTGGAGAAATTCTCAAACGCATTAGGTTTAGATTTTATCGTTTCTTGTTGGGATTTAAAAAGTGTTGATTTAATCGAATCAAATTTAAATGTGAAGTACCATAAAGTGGCATCTGCGTTATTAACCGATAAATCATTTTTAGAAAAATTAAATTCAACAGGTAAACCAATTATTGTTTCTACTGGTATGTCAACAGAGGAAGAAGTTGATGCATCTATTAATATTTTAAATAATGTGGAATATGTATTAGCATGTACAAGTACATACCCAACAAAAGACGAAGAAATTAATCTAAATTATATCAAAACTTTAAAAGAAAAATATCCACAATATAAGATTGGTTTTTCTAATCACGCAAGTGGAATGATACCTTGTTTTGGAGCAGTGGCTTTAGGTTCTGAGTGTGTTGAATTTCACATTACAAAAGATAGAACAATGTACGGTTCTGACCAATCAGCGTCTATTGAAAATGTTGGGGATTTAGTGTCAGGAATTCGTAAAATGGAAAAAGTTTTAGGGAACGGTATTAAGGTTGTATTTGAAACTGAAAAACCAATCGCAAAAAAATTAAGAAAAGTTAATGATATTATATCGTAATATGAAAAAACTTCTAGCAATAACCCATCCAGACGAATGGAATCAATTATTGCCATTTAATTCTTTTATAAGAAATTTAAAAGAGTTAAATGGTTATGAATATGTTATAGCTGTAGTCCCATATAAAGGTAATATTGTAATATCTGAGGCAGATGAAATAATCACCATTAAAGATGGTGATTTATTTTCATATCCCGCAATTTTAGAAAAATTAGACACAAGAAGAAATGACGATTTTTTAAATCGATGTGTAAAGTTTTGTTTTGAGAAATATGGTTCAGAAAATATAGATATTAAAAGTTGGCAAAATACTGATTATGACGATGGTGTTGTAGATGAAATTAACAAACCACCATTAGAATATTATCGTAAATCTTTTGAATATGCTAAAAAATTTTTTGATGATGGACTAACAATAACCCCAACAAAAAAAATATTTGAGTACGTAAAACAAAAATACGGTAACCTATTCAATGACAAAACCTTAATTGTTTTAACTCGTAATTTCACCAATAAAGCGAATATTCATAACACGGCAAATACTTTACCATATTTAGAAAAAACTTTAAATCATTTAATAGATAATGGTATAAAAATAGTGAATATTGGGTTCCCCCCAAAATCATTCAACATTAAAAATTCAAATTATGTTGAGATAAATGATAATCTAACTCAAAATGAGTTGATTTCTTTATTCTACTTATCATCGGGAGTTATGATGGCCGCAGATGCGGGTGGATTTGTAACACACTATGGTAGTAATGTTGATTTTTACATTATGAGTGAAGAATGGTCAGTTACAAATAAACAAGTTTCTATAAGTTTAATTGATTCTAAAAAAACAAATAAAACAATCTCTTTGGTTGGGTTAAGTGATGAGGATATATACCAAAACATCATTAATAATATAAGACCGCAAGAGACGGTATTCTCAAAGGAAAAAATAATAAATATAATATAATGATATATTGTTTTGATTTAGACGGTACTCTGTGTACCAACACTAATGGTGATTATAAAAATGCCGAACCATTTTTAAATAGAATAAAAAAAGTAAATGAGTTACATGAAAGTGGTAATAAAATTATAATTGATACTGCAAGAGGAGCAACAACAGGCATCGATTGGTACGATTTAACAGAAAATCAATTACTTAGTTGGGGTGTAAATTTTGATAAATTAATTGTTGGTAAAAAGGTTCACGCGGATGTTTTTATTGATGATAAAGGAATAAATGATAATTTTTTTTTTAACGAATGAATAATGAACCCTCATATGATTTAGTAATCGTTGCACATGAAAAAGATTTTCCACACATAAAATTTATAGTGGAACAATCTGAGTATAATTTAAATTTTGATTCTATACACTTAATATTGAGTGAAAGAGAACCTTTTAATGACCTTGGTATTTTAAAAGGTATCACTAAAAAACCAATATACTTACACAATGAAAGTGATGTTTTAAAAATTGATAGGTCCCGTTTAAATTACAGACCTAATTGGACATATCAGATATTTTTAAAAATGTTTCAAAATGTTACTGAAAATGATAACTTCTTAGTTATTGAAGCCGATTCGGTAATATTAAAACCTTTAAACTTTTTTGAAGATGATAAAACTATTTTTTACTTAGGTAGAGATTATATACATGAGCCATATTTTACATTTAACAGAAATGTTTTGGGATTATATACTCGTTTTAAACATTCATTTATTTGTGAATTTATGATGTACAATAAAAAAATAATAAAAGATATGTTATTGAAATGTAATTGTAACACGCCTGAAGATTTTTTAGAACTTGTTTACAAAAACATTTCTGAACATTGCGTTCCCGCAGATTACGAAATGTATGGAAATTTTGTCTATACCTATCATAATGATAAATTTTTAACAAAAAATGTTACATATGAATTACACGGAAGAGATGGTAGGTCAGAAAAATTTTCAGATGACGATATAAAAACATTAATTGAAAGAAATAAAGATTTAGAATCATTGAGTTTTCATGTTTGGCATTTAAATTAAGTTTATAATAAAAAATAAAATATTATGGAAATACAGAATCAATATAGTAAAATTCTAATCACCGGTGGTTCGGGTTTAGTTGGTAAATATCTTAAAAAGATATTACCTGACGCGATTTATATATCATCTAAAGACTATGATTTAACAAGTGAAGAAGGTGTCAAAAAAATGTTTTTAAAACATAAACCTAACGTAGTGGTCCATTTAGCTGCGAGGGTTGGTGGTATTATTGATAATTTAAATCACCCTGCTGAATATTTCACACAGAATGTATTAATGAATACTTTAATGGTTGAATATTCAAGAATCTTTAAAGTTAAAAAATTTATAGGAATTTTAAGTACTTGTATTTATCCTGATGTTGCAAAAAAATATCCTATGGATGAGTCAATGTTACATGAAGGACCACCAACAATAACAAATTTTTCATACGGCTATTCAAAACGTTCAATGGGGGCTCAGATTGATGCATATAACCAACAATATAAATTAGATTATCAATATTTAATACCTTGTAATCTTTACGGTATTGAAGATAAAGATGATGAAAACAAAAGTCATTTTCTCGCGTCATTAATTAAAAAAATACATGAATCTAAAAAAAATGGTTTAAATAACATTACATTGTTTGGTGATGGAACGCCACTTAGACAATTTATGTATGCTGGAGATTTTGCGGAAATAATAAAACAAACTATTGAAAATAATATTAATGATAGTTTTAATGTTGCAACCGAAGAAAATCTTTCAATTAAACAAATGGCTGAAATTGCACTAAACGTTACAGGTAATAAAGACATAAA
>Ga0315903_10006526_pt1 | contig 14848 bp, 16 predicted proteins | sample LakEriMetagenome_7_FD_203524 | JGI IMG/M metagenome (GOLD analysis project Ga0315903, IMG submission 203524) | Freshwater fungal communities from buoy surface, Lake Erie, Ohio, United States - Buoy 2 MA119 | ecosystem: Environmental > Aquatic > Freshwater > Lake | place: USA: Lake Erie, Ohio...
TGACGGCCAGGGTCAATTGATCCGCGATTCGGCCATCGGGTTGAAGGATGCGGCGACCGAAAAGCGCGACAGCATTGCGGAACGGGTAGCGCAGGCTTGCGTTATCATTGCCGAGTCGCCAGAAGATCATTTCATTCTCTGGCACGACTTGGAAGCGGAGCGTCACGCCATCAAGGCGGCGTTGCCGGAAGCGGTTAGCGTGTACGGCTCTCAGGATTTGGACGACCGTGAAGCGCGCATCATTGAGTTTAGTGATGGCGATTTCAAGTACCTGTCGACAAAGCCCGAAATCGCCGGGAGCGGTTGCAATTTTCAGCGGCATTGCCATCGGGCGATATTTGTCGGCATTGGCTACAAGTTCAATGACTTTATCCAGTCGATCTACCGTATTCAGCGGTTCGGCCAGGTGCATCCGGTGCGCGTTGACATCATTTACACGGAGACTGAGCGCGAGATTTTGACGGCGTTGCAGGCGAAGTGGGATGAGGACTCGAAGCTACGGATTCGGATGGGCGAAATCATCCGCGAGCATGGCCTGTCAACGACGGGCCTAGAAAAGCAACTAGCGCGCTCGATTGGGCTTGCCAGGGTTGAAGCCAAGGGCGAAAACTATTTAGTTGCGAATAATGATTGCGTGGCCGAAACGAATACTCGGCCAGTTATAACGATTTCGGGCATAACCCGGACAACGCTGGTTTTTTTTTGCAGATGGACTATTTGACGCCGGAACTGTTGCGCATTTTGCGACCGGGCCGGGTGGCGGCGATCCATGTTAAAGACCGGATCCGTTTCGGCAATGTGACCGGCGACGGCATGCCGACGGTTGACCCGTTTCATTCGGATTGCATCGTGCATTACCGCAAGCATGGTTTCCGTTACATGGGGATGATTACGGTTGTTACTGATGTGGTGCGGGAAAACAACCAGACCTATCGTTTGGGTTGGTCGGAGCAGTGCAAGGACGGTTCAAAGATGGGCGTCGGCTCGCCGGAATATATCTTGCTGTTCCGCAAGCTGCCAACCGACACCAGTCGCGCCTATGCCGATGTGCCGGTGGCTAAGACTAAGGCGGATTACACGCGCGGGCGCTGGCAGATTGATGCTGGCGCGTTTTGGCGCTCATCGGGAAATCGGCACCTGACGGCTGACGAGTTGGCCGGTTTCGGGCCGGATACCCTGCATGACGCCGGGAAGCCATGACCCGGACGTGTGGCACGACGTGAACCGCATGCTGACGCTGAACAGTGAGCAGTCAAAGCGCAACGAGGAAAAGCACATTTGCCCGCTGCAATTTGACATTGTGGACCGGATCATCACGCGCTACAGCAACAAGGGCGACCTAGTGTTTGATCCTTTTGGCGGGCTGTTCACAGTGCCGTACCGGGCGATCAAACTGGGACGGAAGGGGCGGGCGGTGGAACTTAATCCGGCCTATTACAGGGACGGGCTCAAGTACCTGCGCGCGATTGAGCGCGAGGTGGCGATGCCAGACCTGTTTGCGTTTGCAGAGGTTGCATGAATCACTAACGCGAGCTAACCGCCGAACGCCTCAAGCGCGAGGCAGCAGAACAGCGCCTGCGTGAGTTGGGCAAGATCGTTGCGAGCGGTGGATAAACACAATGAGCCTTCGCGTGACGCCAATCGATTTTGCTGAGGCTAATGCTTTTGTTGCCATGCACCATAGGCACCACAAGCCCATGCCGGGTGTGAAATTTTGCGTTGCAGTCAGCGAAGGCGATACGGTGCGCGGCGTGGCGATGGTGGGGCGCCCTGTCGCCAGAATGAGCGACAACGGGCTAACGCTGGAAGTGAACCGATGCTGTACGGATGGCGCTAGGAACGCTTGCAGCATGCTCTACGGGGCTGCGTGGAGGGTTGCTAAGGCATTGGGTTATCAAAGGCTGGTGACGTATACCTTGCCGTCTGAAGGTGGCGCTAGTTTGCGCGCAGCTGGCTGGAAATTGATTGGCGAGCGTGGCGGCGGGAATTGGAACACGCCTAGCCGCCCGAGGATCGACACGGCAGCGGCGCTACAAGGGCAAAAGTTGTTATGGCAAGCGGCATAAACACTTGACAGGCGCGGATCAACTATGATTCAATTTGGACAAGTTTGCGGGTGGCTCCCGTGAATTTGCTTGGTTACAGCGAAACCCTGTTTTGGGGATTGCATTCGTTAGTTGGTTCTCGGACGCTTGTAGCCCGTCTGAAGAATCCGGGTAGCCGCCCATCGAATGCGATCCGCCAAAACAGGGTTTTTGTTTTTTAAAGGCAACATGAATCATTACCCGTTTCATATCGGTGATTTCAACATGACCACGCGGCATTTAACGCGCGTTGAACGGTCGTTGTACCGGGAATGCCTGGATATGTATTACAGGGACGAACGGCCACTGCCTGCGACCGATTTTGAGAAGCTTGCGCGAAAACTGTTGGCCGTGACTGTCGAGGAAAAGACGGCGCTCCAAGCGGTTTTGGATGAGTTTTTCTTTGTTGATGGCGAGGGTTACCGCAATGTTCGGTGCGATGACGTGATTTTGGCATATCACTACAATCAAGAAAAACAATCACTTGCAGGAAAAGCTTCTGCTGAAAAACGCCGTCAAGCGAGCGCACAACAGTCGATTAACATCAGTTCAACGCCCGTTGAACCAGTGTTGAACCAACCAAAACCAGAAACCAATAACCATAAACCAAAACCAGTAAAGGCAAAAGCAAAACCAAGCGCGGACTTCGCCGCGCCGCCTTGGCTGGACCCTGACGCATGGGGCGCTTGGTTGCAGGTGCGAGCAAAAAAACGGGCTGCGGCTACGCCCTACGCCCTTACGCTGGCAGTCAAAAGCCTTGAGGAATTGCGCGACCAGGGCCACGACCCGCAAGCCTGCCTTGACCAGTCCATCGCAAAGGGCTGGCTGACCTTTTACCCCCCGAAATCAGGGAGTTTCCAGCATGGGCAAAACGACCGTGACGCAGAGAGAAAACGCACCATTGATGAACTCACGGGCCGCGTTGCCGCTGCCGTGGGTTGAGAAGATTTTTTCCGTGATGTCTGCCAGCTACGGAACGCTGTTTGCGGATCGTTGGCGCGGGATGAACCTGGGCGAAGTGAAAGCGGCATGGGCGTCGAAGCTGGCAGACTTGACGCCTGCCGAACTCAAGCGCGGGCTAAATTCGCTTGGCGGATTCCCTCCGACTTTGCCTGAGTTTGCGTTGCTGTGCAGGCCGAAACCGAACCCGGAATCTGCTCACGCGGAAGCATGCCGGTTAATCGGGCGGCTGGATGGTTGGTCGGATTGCAGCGTGTTTTGGGCGGCGCGGGAGATTGGCTATCACGACTTGAAAGCCATGCCCTACCGGGACATCCGGGGCCGCTGGATAGACGCGCTCGAGCGCGCTTGGCTTGACCGCAAGCCCATCCCCGAGGCTAAGCCGGTTGCAGGCAGGATCGCGCCGGATGCCGGGCCGAAACCGCAGCCTATGACAGAAAAACAGCGGCAGGAAATGTGGGAGCGTATCAACGCGGTGGGGGCGAAGTTCGCGCGCAAACCGGCGCCAGGGTACAAACCACCGGATGCCGATGATTTGGCGGCGCTGAAGGCCGCTGAAGCGGAGATTTTGGCGCGGGAGAAAGCGTGAAATGGACCGTTCAAACCTCAATCCTGAGCTGCGACCTGTCGGCCCCTGGCGATTGGTTTGCGATACACACCAAGATTCTCGAGGTCATGGGAATCAAGGATCAGGGGCCGGTAACGAGCGAAGCGCACGCGCAGATGATCGGGGACGCAGCAAAAGCGAAGGCACTAGCAAAACGTCGTGCCCGGTCTGGTGCGGCTACTCAATAAACGGCGTGGTCGAGTGGTGTTCGCCATCGTGCCGGGAATGGGGCGTGTGGGGCCGGGACGCATGAGAGCAAAACGGGTTGATGCCAACCACGGCGAAATCAAGCGCGCATTTGAGCGCATGGGCTGCGATGTGATCGATTTGTCGCGGGTAGGCGGCTCGGTGCCTGACCTGCTGGTGCGGGTGCGGGCGCTCAACCGCTGGATGCTGGTTGAGATTAAAACCGCCAAAGGGCGCTTAAAACCCGGTCAGGTTGCGTTTGCGGAGCGCTGGCCGGTTGAGGTAGTCCGGTCTGTTGATGACGCGATAGCGGCGGTTTTAGCGTAGAGGGCATGATGGGCACATATCAACGTAGGTCAAAACCGTCTCAGTATCAAAAGGCGATGCTCTCCAACATCACCATGAGCGCAAGGCAGGCGGCGCGCATCCGGTCAGGCGAGACGCTAGAAAGCCAGCCATCCGACTACGGGCATCACGGCAGCGACGAGGATAGGAGGCAGCGGGACGCTCGGCGGGCTGTGGAGGATCGGCGGATCATGCGCGAACTGGGGCTGGTGGAATGACCTGGACCGCCGCGCTCGAGGAGGAACTTCGATTCCTGATCGTTGCCGAATACCGAGCAAAGAAGCGCAAGCGCTATCAATCCATGTGCGAAGGCAAAGACAAATTCGCCTCGCCTGTGCTGGCGCACTCAACTATGAGGCACCGTGACATGACGGCGTACAAGTGCCGGTTCTGCGGGTCGTGGCATGTTGCGCATAGCAGACAGAAATTGAGGACACATCATGGCTAACTCAGGAAGCTTTCGGAAAGGCGAGAAAAGGCCCAAGCAAGGCAAACACGGCCCGCCAAAGGCGACGTTAGCCGCTCGGGAAGCTATTGCCCGGTTCGTTGACGGTAACGCGCACAGGCTGCAAGGATGGCTAGATCAGGTTGCGGAGGGCGTCAAAGACGAGGAAGGCGACTTCGTTGTGAAGCCCGACCCTGAAAAGGCTTACACACTGTTCCAAGCGGTCATTGAATACCACGTTCCAAAGCTGGCGCGCACCGAGCATACCGGCAAGGACGGCGGCGCAATTGTGGTTCAGGGCGTGGCGCACGATGACAACCTTTGATTTGACGATCAAGCAAAAAGAGGCAAACGCGCTGCTGGCCAGCGAGGCGCAGCATGTGATGTTGTTGGGCGGCTCACGCTCGGGCAAGACGTTCCTGCTGGTGCGCGGCATCTGCATGCGGGCAATCAAGGCGCAGAAATCCCGGCATGCCGTCCTTCGTTTTAGATTCAACCATGTCAAGCAGTCAATCGTACTCGACACGTTTCCCAAGGTCATGTCGCTTTGTTTCCCGCAAGTGAAGTACGAGCTCAACAAGTCGGATTGGTACGCAACCCTGCCGAACGGGAGCGAAATCTGGTTTGGCGGGTTGGATGACAAGGAGCGCAGCGAAAAGGTGCTGGGCAATGAGTATTCGACCGTGCTACTTAACGAATGCTCGCAAATCACATGGGCGGCTCGAAACACGGTGGTGACCCGCCTGGCGCAGAACGTCATGCAAACGGTCAGCAACAAGACCTCACCCCTGCGCACGCGCATGTGGTACGACGAGAACCCGACCGACAAAGCGCACTGGTCGTATCGTCTGTTTGTGCAAAAGGTTGACCCGGAGACGAAAGAAGCCATCAGCAGGCCGGAGAACTACGCTTGGCTGCGGATGAACCCGATGGACAATCAAGCGAACCTGAGCGCCGACTACCTGCAAACGCTGGCCGATCTGCCATCCCGGATGCGTGCCCGTTTTGAGCGTGGCGAGTTCAGGGAGTCAGACCCGAATGCGTTGTTCCCGGATGCCAACGTCGACAAATGGCGCGTCACGGATGGCGTTGTGCCTGACTTCGTGCGCGTTGTGGTGGCGGTCGATCCTTCCGGGTCGGATGACGAGGACAACGCCGACAATGACGAAATCGGCATTTGTGTGGCCGGGCTCGGGACGGATGGCAACGGCTACGTCATTGAGGATTTGACGCTCAAGACCGGGCCGGGAACGTGGGGAAGGGTGGCGACCAGCGCATACGACCGGCACCGCGCCGACAAGATCGTTGGCGAGACGAACTACGGCGGCGCGATGGTCAAGCATGTCATCCGCACGGCTAACCCGCGCGCAAACTTTGGCATGGTCACGGCAACCAGGGGCAAGGCGGTAAGGGCCGAGCCCATCAGCGCGTTGGTTGAGCAGGGCAAGATTCGCTTTATTGGCGTGCATGCCAAGCTGGAGGACGAACTGAGCGGCTTTACGACGCACGGCTACACCGGCTCGGGCAGTCCGAACCGGGCGGATGCGTTTGTGTGGGCAATGACCGAGTTGTTTCCGGGGCTGACGAAGCCAGAGAAATCAGACCGCAAGATTGAGCGCCCTGTGTACCAGCAGGCGGGCGCCTGGATGGCGTGATGCAACCCGGCCCGCGTTACTATCGCTCCGCAATGTGCCGCATCGCCTTGTGCGAGGCGCTGCCCGACCACATGCGCGACGGGACGCGGGAAATCCTCTCCTTGCAATGCAGCAACCCGCGCAAGGGCTACGGGCGGCGCCTGATGGTCGAGGTCTGCCGGGAAGCCGACGAGGCCGGGATGGTGCTGATCGTGCAGCCTGGCGCTTTTGCCGATGGCATGACCACGGAGCAATTAACCAAGTGGTACGAGGGCTTCGGCTTCATGGCGCTGCCGAAGGATGACGATGCGCCTACGGTGATGGCAAGGTGGCGATATGGGAAGGCGGTGACGGTACAATCAGCGGCGTAGTGCAATGGATGACGCGGCGTGGTGGGGACACGCTACCAATGACGAGTAATGAAGATGCAGCTTTCGGAGTGGTGATGTCCGAAATGAAAATGAGTGGCGAGCGCTCGTGCGGGTGTGAACTGGTGACCAAGCGCCAACTTCATATCTAGAAACTTGGGAGATCGCCCAATGCATCAAGCAGGTTCAAATCCTGCCGTCATCCACCTTATAGCGCCTACCTATTGACATTCCAGAAACAATAGGCGCACAATCCGGCGCGTGACTGCGGACATCGTTCTCGCAGACTCCCGAACAAGGGAGAATTTCGCCTTTGCCGATACGGTAGGCGAACTCATTACCGCGCTTTCCGCGTTTGATCCGCAGATGCCCGCTCCTCGCGCTCTCATTGACCAAGCGGCGGCGTTGACCTTCCCGCCTTCGCCCATCACCCTGTTTGCCGAGTCCTACCCGCGTGCGGTGGACATCAACGAGGATGATTACCGAGCGAAGCAAGCCGAGTACGACGCAGCTGCAACGGCTAGCGGCTACCGGCTCGCAGGCTTTCGATTGCATCGAGCGGTGTTCTCCACGAAAACGTGACCGATGACGTTAAAGCGGACGAACTGCCAAACGAAGGCCAGACGGATGATGAGATCCTCGAAGAGGCTCGCAAGCGTTTTCGGATCGCCACCGACGCAGACGCAGACAATCATACGAATGCGAAGGACGATCTCCGCTTCCTGAACGGGGAGCAGTGGCCGGATCAGACCAAGCGCCAACGGCAGTTGGAAGGGCGTCCTGCCCTGACCATCAACACGCTGCCCACGTATCTGCATCAGGTCACGAACGACCAACGGCAGAACAAACCGGGAATCAAGATCCACCCGGTTGACGATTACGCAGACCCGGAGACGGCCAAAGTCTTTCAAGGGCTGATTCGGCACATTGAATACGACTCCAACGCTGATGTCTGCTACGACACGGCGGTGAACTCTGCTGCGGCGATTGGTTTCGGCTATTTCCGCTGGATGACCGAGTACGAGGATGAGAACTCGTTCAATCAGGTGATCCGGTTCAAGCGCATCCGCAACGCTTTATCGGTGAGGATTGATCCGTTGTCCATCGAGCCTGATGGCTCGGACATGAAGTGGTGCTTCATCGAAACCTGGATGTCGCGCGAGGAATTCAAGGCGCAATATCCAGACGCAGAGGCCGGAAATTGGCCCTTGGCGCAAGGCGCAAACTACGCAGGATGGGTGGAAGAAAACGAAGTTCTGGTCTGCGAGTATTACCGCATCGAGCAGTCGGACGCGACCCTGTGCCTGTTGTCGGATGGTTCGACGCGCTGGAAGGACGAAAAAGAACCCTATGACCCGTCGTTGACGGTGATCAAGGAGCGCAAGGGCAAACGCTCAAAGGTCATGTGGTACAAGCTGACCGGCGCCGACATCCTCGAGCGCACCGAAATCTTGTGCAAGTGGATTCCGGTATTCCCGGTATATGGGGATGAAATCGACATTGAGGGCAAGGTAACGCGCATGGGTCTTGTGCGCAACGCCAAAGACCCATGCATGCAATACAACTTTTTCATGACCTCGGCCACCGAGGAAGTTGCTTTGCGCCCCAAGGTGCCGTTTGTCGGTGCTGTCGGCCAATTTGAGACGGCCAAAGCCGATTGGCTGCAAGCCAACAACCGTTCCTTCGCCTTCTTGGAGTACGACCCGGTAACGGTTGACGGGGTTGTGGTAGGCGCACCGCAGCGGCAGCAGACCGCAGACGTTCCGAGCGGCATGCTTGCAATGGCGATGCACGCCTCGGACAACATCAAGCGCACTACCGGCATTTTCGACTCGTCGCTCGGTGCGCAGGGAAATGCCACTAGCGGGCGGCAGGAGATCGCACAGCAGCGCCAGGGCGATGTGGCGAACTTCCACTTCACCGACAACTTGACGCGCACCATCAGGCATTGCGGGCGCACGTTGGTGTATTCAATCCCGAAGTATTACGACACCGAGCGTTCGGTGCGGATCCTGGGCGAGGACGAAAGCGCCGACTACGCCACGATCAACCAGCCGAACATTGAAGGCATTAGGGATGAATCCGGCGAGGTTCGGGCGGTGCTGAACAACCTCGGCGCCGGTACATATGACGTAACGGTGAGCGCTGGACCGGGCTACGCAACCCTGCGGCAAGAAGCCGTCGAGGGCATGGCCAGCAACATGGAAAAGAACCCGGCGCTGTGGCAAGTGATCGGTGATTTGTTCGTCAAAAATCAGGATTGGCCCGGCGCCGAAGAGATGGCCGAGCGCATCAAGAAAACCATTCCTCCGCAGATTCTTGATGAGAAGGGCGAGGACGGCGAGGAAGTCATCCAAACCCCACGCGGTCCGCTCCCCTTGTCGCAGGCGCCCCAAGCCATTGCAGGGATGGATCAGACCATCCAGCAGCTAGAGATGCAACTGCAAGCGCAGCAGGCCGAAGCCATGAGCGTGCAGGAAGAAAAGGCGAATGTCATGGCGCAGAAAGTCGCCATTGACGCCAAGCAACAGGTGATGAACGCCGAGTTCGCCGCGCAAGAGCAGGTAATGAAGGCCGAATTTGACCGGATGACCTCAGACATTGCCAGGATGAAGGCAGAGCTTAGCGCCGAGGTTGCCAAACTTGACGCGCAAGACGATCAGGTGATCTCTGAATTGGTATCAAAGTTCAAGGATTTGGAGTCAGGCATCAAAGACATGATTGCTGGCTTCCAGCAAGCCGACGCAATACAGGACGCATCACGAGGCGAGGGCGACCAACAAGCCGATGCGGTGCAAGACAGCGTGATGAACGGTCAATTGCAAGCCGTGGTTGAAAAGGTTTTGTCCGAAGCGCAAGCGACCACGCAAGGCGCGGTTGAGGCAATTCTTCAAGGCCGCCCGCCGAAACAGTTAACCATGCCGAACACCGACATGCAACAGCAGATGATCGCCGCAATGGGGCAGATGCTTGCAGAGGCGCAGGCAAGTTCGCAGGCTGCGGTAGCAGCAATAAACGAAGTGCGCCAGCCAAAGCAAATCAGCATTACCGCCCCGAGCGGTCAAGTCTATAGGGGCGTAGTGCAATGACCGGCTACAGCATAACGCTCAGAAACGCGCAATTGAACGCTATTACAACCGCTGTCGGCAATGCGGGCTTGTGCGCGATCTATGACGGCGCCAGACCCGCTACGGGTGGCGCAGCGACTACCAAGCTAGCCGAGTTCACGCTAGGCACGCCGTTCGCGCCTGGCGCTGCGGCTGCGGTGCTTTCTCCCGCCTTGCCGAGCAGCGCGACCGGGCTGGCTGCGGGTACAGCGACATGGTTTCGCATCACTACCAGCGGCGGAACGCAGGTTATTGACGGTTCGGCAGGTACAAGTGGCACGGACATGATTCTTGATACGGCGGCTATTGGTGTCGGCCAGACGGTGAATATGACCGCGTTCACCATTTCGCGGGGGAATGCGTAATGGCTACGGGGCTTGGGACTGCAACTCTCGACTTCGGCGCTTTCCCTGGCTCGAGCGAGGCCAGTGTGGTCGTAACCGGGCAAACGTCGATTAGCGCGACCAGCAAAGCGGAAGCGTACATCATGGGCGATGACACAACCAGCGACCACACTGCGGCAGACCATAGATATGCAGCGGCGCTGATCGGTCTAACTTGCGGGACGCCGAGCGCGGGGACCGGGTTCACGATTTACGGGCGTTGCCTGGACAAACTTCAAGGCACTTTTGCCCTTAGATGGGTATGGGCGGACTAAATCATGGCACTTGATACAAACATCCGAGGCGCGGTAACGGGGAACGGCGCAGAGGTAGACGCCAGTAACCGACTGCTCGTTCGACTGCCGGATGCCACTACGCCCGCCAACGTGGGCGGCGTGAGGATGTTCACGCAGAACGACTCGGGCGCCATCAGCGGAACCCCATTGCTGGGCGAACCGGAGACTGACGATGATTCTCGCTTTCGGATTGCTACCGAAGCAATCTTCGACATGGAGACCTTCAACTACACCGCGCAAAGCACCGGCAAGCATGCCTATCGAAATACCACGATGGCAAATACTTGGAGCGCGGCGGGCCTGACCTCCAACAGCGGCAACATCACCACCATCACAACCGGCACGCAGTTCAACAGCTATGCCGAATTTGCTTTGATCGGCACATCGCAACTTTATTGCGAGATGCAAGCCGCGTTCACCGCGCTGCCGACCACAAACACGATTGTTGATTTCGGTCTGGCGCGCCTGGCGACCACGAACCCCTACGCCCCGACGGATGGCGTGTATTTCCGACTGAATTCGGCCGGAATATCGGGTGTCATCAACTTTAACGGCACGGAAACGGTGGTCGGCCCTTTCACGTTTACCTACAACGCTAACCAGAGATACCAGTGGATCATCTCCACGCACGAGGGCAATACTCAATTTTGGATCGATGGTGACCTTTACGGCGAGATTCCTACGCCTGTCGGTCAGGGTCAACCGTTCATGTCCACCTCGCTGCCGTTTGGATTCCGGCACGCTATCGTAGGCGGTGCGGCAGGCGCGGCGCTGTCGTTCATATTGAATGATTACGTAATCAGCGTCGGCGGCCCGAACATCGCACTCACCGCTTCGGTGATGGGGCAGCGTATTTATGGCTCGTATCAGGGCCTGTCTGGCGGCACGATGGGGTCGCTTGCCACATACGCCAACAGCACCAACCCCACGGCAGCCGCACCATCGAACACGGCGCTTACCGCCAACCTGCCCGGCGGTCTGGGTGGTCAAGGCGCGGTAACTGCCGCTGCTGCGGCTGCAACCGATGGCATTTGGGGCAGTTACCAAGTGCCTGCGGGCACGGCAAACGTGCAAGGTAGGCGTCTGGTTATTCGCGGCGTAGTGGTTGATGCCGTCAACTTGGGCGCTGCGGTTGCAACGACTGCTACCACGATTCAGTTTTCACTTGCCTTCGGTCACACGGCGGTTTCGCTGGCGACAACCGAAGCGGCAGCGGCAAAGGCTCCGCGCCGGATTGCTCTGGGCTTTATGACATGGCCGGTAGGTGCGGCCATCGGGGCGCAGCCTCAAATGGGCGCGTTGAGCGTGGATTTTGGCGATGCGCCAATTTTCGTCAACCCGGGTGAATTCGTGCAACTGGTCGCCAAGTTCATGCAAGGCACGGCAACGGCTTCGCAGGTGATCAATTTCACGTGGCAGCCGGTTTACGGTTGGGAATAAATGTCCCTACTTCTTGCGCTCACTTCAAACGCGCCCGGCGTAACGGCGGCGCTCGCGTGGACGGAAGAAAACGATGTTACGGCCATTGCGGTTAGCGTTGGAGTATCAACTAACAATGTTGCATTAGCGTGGACCGAGGACAACGATGCTTGCGCGATTGCAGTAACGGCCAGATCGGTTGAGCAGCGCATCGGCGGTGGGGCGATCTACCCACCTGAGTGGTACGGCAAGGACCGTCGCGCGGATCCAGAACTGCGCGAGAAATTGCGTGAGTTGTTCCAAGGAACGCCCGAGCCTGTGCGCGAAGCAATCGAAGCGCAAAGCATCACGCCATTTGAGTCTTTTGAGGCCGAAGAACGCAGACTGCGCGAGGCCACGGAAGCGGCGCAGCTGGAATACCAGGCGCTTTACATGCGGCTTCTGGCCTATCAGCGCGAGGAAATGCTGATGGAAGAAGAAGCCATCGTAATGACCATGATTGCAGTTCTGTCGAGGTAGCCATGACCATCAGCGTAACCATTACCAAGCCCGGCGTGACCGACCAGTATGGGCGCGCAATGGTTGTCGGCACGACGTATGCGGTCGAAGATGATTTCGGGATTTCGTTGATCAGCCAGTTGAAGGCAAGCGATACCGGAAACAGCTTGGTGACGCCGGGCATCACGCAGGATGACCCGATGAACGTGCAATATGTCAACGCTGCGGCGATTGCTGCGCCGACTGCGCAGATGTTGTCGAGTTACAGCACCGTGTTCGTGCTGGATGTGTCGCCGTTTACACGGTATCGGACGAATGGCACGGCGCTGGTGCCAGAGGCGCAATACACCACCGACGCCTCCGGCAACATCACCGGGCTGGTGGGGGCGGGTGAGAATTTGCCTGTCAAGGAGTTGCGCACCAGCATGGCTCGCAACCGCATCGTCAAGCGTGGCAGCGATCTCATCAACACCACTATCAGCACCGGATGGACGCGCAGCGGCGCTGGTAATGTGTTTCGGGCGTCCAGCTTGTACAGCCGCCGCAGTTCGCACACGATGGAAATCGACATGACGAGCGCATCGGCGGATGCGACGCTTGAATGGTCGAACGCTACGGGCGTCGCGGCTGACCCGACCGACCAACTTCTATCGTTTGATGTTTATATTCCGGAAATCGTACAGGCAAATGTGGGTGGCGCGGTCGCCATGAACATCTTTGTCAGCAACGCGACCAGCTATGCAGCCCCCGGCACGCTGTGGGTGGTGAATAGCAACTATCTGCGGCAGGGCTGGAATCAGATCACGCTGTGCGGATTGGATGCTGATGGCGCGCTGGATGGAGTTCGGGGCACCGGAACCCTGCCTTATGGAATGAGCAAGGCCGGAGCAACTGGCGGTGCAGCCCCATTAGTTTGGTCGAACCCGATCAAGTTCATTCAGATTGTGTTCGCCCGCAGCTCTGTGAATCTGCGCAAGTTCTATCTGGACAGTCAAATCCGCATCCCCGCGAAAATCAAGCCGTTTGTGTGTGTCGGGTTTGATTCCAGCGGCTCATCGCTGACGGACGACGAGTTCACCGACAATACCGCGCCTTTCATGCAGTCGTTGGGCATTCCGTCCTACTTCACGATGACCCAAGTCTATGACGCGATTTACATGGGTACGCAGGATGACACCCGGCGACAGTCTTTGTACGGCACTTACAAGTGGGACGCGATCAACCACTCATGGAGCCACGGCGCAAGCGTTCCGGGCGTGTTGTACGCAAGCGGAAATTCGCTGGTTGTTAGCGGCACCGGGACGTTGGCGACGCTCACGGTGTCAAGCGCACACGGTTGGACGATTGGCACGCGCGTATTGATCGCTGTCTTTGGGGCGACCGGCGCATCTTCGACCAACGCAAACGGCGTGTTTGATGCGCTGGTAACGACAACCACGGCAGTGACCTACGTCATCGCAGGCGGCACTGACGGCACTGCGACCGGGACCGTGAAGGCCAGCACGTACCTGAATGACGTTTTCAACACTGTCGCAGTGACCAACCAGCCGATCATCCTGGGGGCCAGCAACGCACTGGCGGCGCTCAAACACGAGTTTGTAGACATCAATTATTACGGACGCATGAAGGGGTGGCTGCGTGGATCAAGGTTTATGGCCTACCCCAACAACAGCTATCCAGACATGCGAATTATGGAAACGGTCGCAGAATTGGCTGGCATCAAGCTGGCGCGAGGTCTTGCTGGCAGCACCGTGCGCGTAGGTGAATTTGGGGTGGACAACCCGCTTGCTCTTGGCTCGGTCGAGCTCAACAGCGGCAGCACTGGCAGCACCTACGCCAATATCGTCGATGCTGTTCAGGGAGCGATCAACCGAGGGCAGGGTATTTGCATCTTTGGGCACTATTTGCGAAATGAGGCGCTGGATGCCGTGGTCGATCCCGACAGTCCGCCCGGAAAGAACGGCAACCCGGCAGCACCAGGGCTGTCTACAGGGTTGTGGTGGTATCGCGTTACCTTTCGCAAGTTGATGACCTATCTGGCCACGCTGGAAGCGTCAGGCCAGCTTGATTTTGTCTCGGCTGACGACCTGGTTAACCAACTAGCGGATTGAACATCATGGAATGCACAGTACAAGTTCTCGCACCCATCGTGGTGAATGGAGCAATTGTCACCAGCGGCGAGGTGACGATTTCCGAAGCCGAAGCCGACGAGCATGATAAGGCGGGGCGCGTGGCGATCATCACTCGCAACGGCCAGTCCGAGCAGTGGGCCGGGTGCTGCGACAGTCACGTTATTGGATAACCGCGCAGGCCGGATGCCTGTAAACCCTCAAACGAGGATGACATGCAAGAGAACGAAACCGCAGTCGAAGAAATACCCGCACCCGTCGCGGAAGAACCCAAGACGGAAGCGCCGGTAGTCGAAGCGGTTGCAGAGGGCGAACAACCCGAAGTAGTCGAAGAAACGCCGGAGCAGCAGCAGAAGAAAGAGTTAAGCAAGAACCAAAGGCGCATCG
>Ga0315903_10006528_pt1 | contig 14848 bp, 14 predicted proteins | sample LakEriMetagenome_7_FD_203524 | JGI IMG/M metagenome (GOLD analysis project Ga0315903, IMG submission 203524) | Freshwater fungal communities from buoy surface, Lake Erie, Ohio, United States - Buoy 2 MA119 | ecosystem: Environmental > Aquatic > Freshwater > Lake | place: USA: Lake Erie, Ohio...
CAGGTCGTCATGATGCTGACATCGCTCGCCTACATGCCGACGCTGGGGTTGGCCTCGGCGGGCACCACCGTCGTCGGGCAGGCCATCGGCGCGGGCGACCGCGACTGGGCCGCGCAGATCGGCACCTTCGTCACGCGTTGTTGCGCCGGGCTGATGCTGGGCATGGCGCTGCTGCTCCTGCTGCTGTCGCCGTGGTTGCTCCCGGGGTTCCTCGCGGGCGGAGACGCGTCGGCGGGCGAGGCGATCGCACTCGCGCTGCTGCTGCTCTGGCCGGCGGCGGCGTACCAGTTCTTCGACGGGCTCTATTTCGGATCGAGCTTCGCGTTGCGCGCGACCGGAGACACGGCCATGCCGGCGCGCACGGCGCTGCTGTTGTCCTGGCTGTTCTTCCTGCCGCTGGCGCACACCCTCGTGTTCACGGCCGAGCAGGCCTGGGTGCCCGGGCTGCCGCAGGCCGGGCTCGGCGCGCTCGGCGGCTGGATCGCCCTGATGGCCTACGCCATGCTGCTCGGTACGCTCATGTACCGTCGATGGCGCAGCGAGCGCTGGCGGCGCATCGATCTTTGGGGTCGTTGAACGGCCGTCGGGCCCGGCCCCGCGCCGCGGTCAGCGCGGCGGCGCGCTGCGAGCCCAGCGCCACAGCATCCAGCCGCCGCCCAACATGCCGCCGAGATGCGCGAAGTGGGCGATGCCGCTCGCCGTTCCGGTGACGCCGAGCACGAGCTCCAGCACGGCGAACAGCAGCGCGAACAACCAGGCGGGCATGGGGATCGGCGGGATCAGCAACAGCACGCGGCGCTTGGGGAACATCACGGCGAAGCCGAGCAGCAGGCCGTAGAGCCCGCCGGAGGCGCCCACCGTCGGCAGGAGGCTCCCGGTCGAGGAGGTGACGGCGAGCTGCACGAGGGCCGCCGTAAGGACGCAGCCGAAGTAGAACTGCAGGAATCGGCGCGTGCCCCACCACATCTCGAGCTCGCGCCCGAAGCTGATCAGACCGATCATGTTGAAAGTCAGATGCAGCAGGCCGTCGTGCAGGAAGGCGTAGGTCAGAAGCTGCCATGGTTGGAACCCCGCGCTCATCGGCCAGAGCGCGAAGCCGTCGATGATCGCAGGCGTCAGCGGCTCGAGAAGGAAGAGCGCGATGCAGACGAGAAGCAGCGTGCGTACACCGGGACCGAGCGATGAGAACATGCCCGTTTCCTCAGTGTGACGGCCGGGTATGCCAGCCGAGGGGCACGCTCCCGATCACGTCGATGCCAGCCACTCGAACAGGCGGTTGGCGAAGCGGATCTTCTGCTCCTTGCCGGCGACCACATGCGCGAGGTCGTCCCAGGTCTCACCGATCGCGCCCGGTATGGCGCGTTCGATGGGCAGCGTGGTGCGCGGGCTCGTCACCTGGTCGAGCGCCGCATGGATCACGAGCGTCGGGCAGCGTACGAGATGCAGCCGGCTGCGCGACTCGAAGCCGACGCAGGCGTCCACGAGGCGCGAGTGCGCGGTGAAGCGCCCGTTGAGCTCCTTCCAGCCGCCCTCGGGTCCCAGCAACTTGGCGTGGTTGGCGTTGTAGTACTCGGGCGTGAACGACAGCAGCGTGACGGCCTTCTGGAAGGGGAGGAAGCCGAGATCGCGATGGATCCAGCGGAACATCTCGAGCTGCTCGCGCAGGAAGTCGTCCATCTCGCACCATGCGCCGGTGTTGAGCATGCTGCGCGCAAGGTCGGGTCGACGGATCGCGATCTCCTGCGCCACGCAGGCGCCCATGCCGACGAGACCGACCAGATGGACATGCTTCAGGCCGAGGTGGTCGAGCAGTGCGATGGCGTCATCGGCGTGCAGCGCCATCGTCGAGGGAACGGCGAGGTCGTCGCCGGAGTCGCGGATGCCCCGGTAGTCGAACAGGATCACCTGGTAGCGGTCGAGCAGGCCACGCGCGAGATGGTGATGGTTCTCGTGGCAGAAGGTGCCCCAGCCGCCCATGCACAGCACCGGGTCGCCCTGTCCGAGCACCTCGTAGTACATGTCGTGACCGTTGATGTGGGCGATGGGCATCGGAACTCCTTGGGGGTGTGTTCAGGCAGGGGCGCAGCGGCGTCGACGGCTCAGCGCGGGATCTTCATGCCGCGCTGCACGGCGGGCCGCGCACCGATCTCGCCGGCCCAGCGCGCGATATGCGGATGGGCGTCGAGGCCGCCGGGGAAGCGCTTCATCGAGACCGCGGCGACAGGATAGGCGATGACATCGGCGATGCTGTAACCGTCACCGGCGAGGAAGCGTGACGCGCCGAGCCGGGTCTCCATGGGCGCGAGCAGCCGCAGGCAGAGCCGGTCATAGAAATCGATCGCCCAGGCTTGCTTCTCCGGCGCGATGATGTTGAAGACGAACTGGCCGCTGTAGGCCGGTCCGATATCGCTCGAGACGACACCGAGCCACTCGTAGGTGCGGGCGCGCTCCGCCGCCGACGACGGCAGGAGCTGACCGGTCTTCTCGGCGAGGTAGAGCAGGATGGCGGCCGACCCATAGACCGACAACGGTCCTCCCGCCGCATCATGGTCGACTATCGTGGGCACCCGGCCGACCGGATTGAGCGCGAGGTACTCGGGCTTCATGTGCTCGCCCTTGCTCAGGTCGTAGTCGATCACGCGGTAGGGCAGGCCGACCTCCTCGAGCATGATGGATGCCTTGTAGCCGTTGGCGGTCGCGGTGGTGTGCAGGTCGATCATGTGGCGTTTCCCGAGGGCGGCATCATGCGCCGTAACGATGCATCTGGACGGCGTCGACCGGGATGATGGTCGACTTGATCTCCGTGAAGAAATCCATGCTCGTCTGCGGTCCGTCCCGTCCGATGCCGGAGTCCTTGAAACCGCCGAACGGCGCCCGGAGGTCGCGCATCAGCGGCGTGTTGATCCACACGGTCCCCGCGCGGATGTCGCGTGCGCAGCGCATCACGGTCGGCAGGTCGTCGGACCATACATAGCTCACGAGCCCGAAGGTCGAGTCGTTGGCGATGCGGATAGCGTCGTCGACGGTGTCGAAGGTCAGCAGCGTCGCGAACGGTCCGAAGATCTCCTCGCGGCAGACGCGGGCGTCGTTGTGCGGCGCCAGCACGGCGGTGGGCTCCACGAACCAGCCACGCTCGGGTGTCTGCGCACGCCGTCCGCCGGTCAGCAGCGTCGCGCCGTCGGCGCGTGCTACATCGACATAAGACAGCACGCGCTCCATATGTCCGCGGAAGCACAGCGGTCCGATCTCGGAGGACGGGTCGAGCGGATCGCCCAGCCGGATGCGGCGTGAGCGTTCGACGAACCGCTCGATGAAGCGGTCGGCGATGCTGCGCTGGACCAGGATGCGGGACCCGGCGAGGCATTGCTGGCCGTTGTTGCCGTAGATGCCGGCGAGCGCGCCGTCGAGCGCACGCTCGATATCGGCGGACCCGAAGATGATGTTGGCCGACTTGCCGCCGAGTTCGAGCGCGACCGGCTTGAGGTTGCGCCCGGCCGTCGCTGCGATGGCGCGTCCGGTGGCGGTGCCGCCCGTGAACCCGATCATGTCGATGCCCGGATGGCTGACCAGGGCGTCGCCCGTGACGGCGCCGCGACCGTTCACGAGGTTGACGACGCCGGGCGGCAGACCCGCCTCGTGCATCACCTCGACCATACGGCGCACCGACAACGGCGTGAACTCCGACGGCTTCAGGACGCAGGTGTTACCGAACGGGATGCAGGTCGCGACGCGCATGGAGGACAGCGCGAGCGGTGCGTTCCAGGGCGAGATGACGGCGGCGACGCCCTTGGGCTCTCGGGTGACGATGGTGAGGAAGCCCGCGGTCTGGTTATAGGTCTCGCCGCGCGCCGTGCTCGCGACCTCGGCGAAGAACTCGAAGTTGCGCGCCATGCGCTGCACATGCCAGAGCACGCTCGCCAGCGGCAGGCCGGCGTTGGTGCACTCGAGCCAGGCGAGTTCTTCGGCGTGTCTGCGCAGGTGATCGCGGACGGAATAAAGGATGTCCTTGCGGGTGTTGATGTCCATCCGCGGCCAAGGCCCTTCATCGAAGGCTTTGCGCGCCGCGCGGACCGCGGCGTCGACCTCGGCGGCGTCGGCTTCCCGCAGCGTCGAGATGACCTCTTCGGTCGTCGGGTTGACGACCGGGATGTCATGGCCGGGCAGGTCCGCGGGCAACGCGGATCCGGCGATGATGCTGGTGACGCGTGCGGGGATCTGCTGCGGGCGGGGCGGCGAAGCGGTCATCCTGGCTCCGAGGTTCGATCAGAGGGCGTCATCCTCGGCGCTGCGTTGGCGGCAGGCAAGAGGACATGTCATCATGGAACTATAACGATATGTCCGATCTGCGCCAATTCCTCGCCGAGAACGCAACGGCTGTCTGGGAGATCCCGGGCGCGGTGTCGCCGCGTCATGAATTGACCGCGCTGCAGCATGAGTTGGATGCCCGCGGTCGCCATCCGGTGTTGATCGCGCGTGACATCACCTGTGTCGACGGCACGCCGTCGCGGATCCCGGTGGTGACCAACCTCACGGCCAGTCGACGGCTCACCGCACGCGCTCTCGGCATCGACGACCCGAGGCAGGTCGCGCGAGCGTTCGCGGCCCGCAGCCGTACGCCGATCCCGCCGGTCGTGATCGCACGCGAGCAGGCGCCCGTCCAGCAGATGGTGTGGCGCGGTGAGGAAGCAAGTCTCGGAACGCTGCCGGTGCTCACGCAGCACGAGACGGAGCCGGGTCCGTACCTGACGGCCGCGCATGCGACCACCTACGACCCGGACACCGGCATCGACAACACCGCCATCCAGCGTTGCTGGGTGAAAGGTCCGCGCGAGATGACCTGGTTCCCGTACCCCGCGTCGCACAACGCGCGCAACCTGCGCAAGTTCCACGCCCGCGGCGAAGCATGTCCGGTGGCGTTCTGGATAGGACACCATCCCGCCGTGTTGCTCGGTACCCAGGCCAAGCTGCGCTATCCGGAGAGCCATTGGGAAGCGGCCGGCGGCGTGATCGGTGAGCCGCTGCGGCTCGTACCCTCGGTGATGCATGGCGACCGCGTGATGGTGCCCGCGGACGCCGAGATCGTCATCGAAGGGTGGGCGCGACCTGGCCGCACCTCGCTCGACGGCCCCTTCGGCGAGTACACCGGTTTTCTCGGCGGCGAGGTCGAGGCGCCATTGGTCGAGGTCGGTTGCATCACACGACGCAGCGACGCGATGTATCACGACTACGGTTCGGGGCTCGCCGACATGCTCGTCCCGGACAACCTCGTGATGGAGGGCAGGCTGTTCGAGCTCGTCCGGCAGGTCGCGCCGTCCCTGGTCAATGTCCATGTGCCCACCGAGGGTCGCCGATTCCATGCGGTGCTTCAGCTCGATTCTCCCGCGCCTGGCGAAGCGCGTGACGCGCTGCTCGCGGCGTTGTCGTATCGCCGGGTCAAGACGGTGCTCGCGGTCGGCGCTGATGTGGACATCTTCTCGGCGGGTTCTCTCGAGTGGGCGCTCGCCACCCGCGTCCAATGGTCGCGCGATGCGATCATCCTCGACGGCTTGTCGGGCTCGGCGCTCGACCCGTCGCTCGACCCGCCCGGACCGACTACCTCGAAGCTGGGCATCGACGCGACGCGGCGCAGTCCGGGAAGCAGACCCTCGACCGTACCGGAGTCGGCGCGTCGACGGGCATCGGAGATCATCGCCGAGGCGGCAGCGCTGCAACGGCAAAAGGAGGGACGATGATGTCGGGAAACGCCGAATTCTTCGCCGCGCTCGAAGCGGCACGGCAACCGCGCCACGGCGGCGGTCACCCCTTCAGCCGCGCGTGGGGCGCGGGGGAGCTCAGCCGCGCGCAGCTCGGCGAATGGGCGATCCAGCATTTCTATTACATCGACCCGATACCGCAGCAGTTCGCGCAGCTCTACGCGCGTCTGCCGGACCTCGATGCGCGGCAGCACCTGCTCGAGAACCTGTTGGGCGAGGAGATGCCGGCCTGTCCCGAGAAGCGCCATCCCGATCTGTTGCGCAAGTTCGCCCGGGCTTGTGGTGTCGCCGACGAGCGCATCCTGCGCGCCGAGGAAGCGGGCGAGGTGTTGGCCACAACCCGCGCCATGCGGTCGTGGATCTGGGAGCTCGCGGGGATCCGGCACATCGCGGAGTCCTGCGCCGGCATCATGGTGGCCCTGGAGGGCCAGTTGCCGACCTTGTACCCGCGATATGTCGAGGCGATGCGCCGGATGGGTTTCAGCGACGATGACATGGAGTTCTTCCATGTGCATATCGAAGGGGACACGGGGCACGCGCATGTCGGCTTGGAGCTCACGGCGCGCTACGCGACCACGCCCGAGCTGCAGCGCCGCGCGATCGCGGCGGTGCGCGCATCGGCCGAGATGCGGTGGTCGATGCTGGACGGCATCCACGCGCGGCTGGTCGGTCGCGCGGCGGCGTGACGGCGTCGGCGATGCGCTCCTCGGAGGTGGTCCTCGTCACCGGTGCCGCGGGCGGCATCGGCCGTGCGGTGGTTGGCCGGTTGCGTGAACGCGGGCTCACGGTGGTCGCCACCGATGCGGCGCTCGCCGACCTGCCCTGTGCGGGACCGGTCACCGCCTTCCCGCTCGACGTCACCGATGAACAGGCGGTGCAGGCCGCCGTGGCGCGTGTGGTGACGGACTTCGGGCGTCTCGACCATGTGGTCCATCTGGCCGGCCGGGCGGGCAGGGGGCCCATCGATGTGGTCGATCGTCCGGAATGGGACGCACTGCTCGCGGTGAACCTCGGGTCGGCGGCCGCGCTCGCGAGGATCGTCCATCCTCATCTCGCGGCGACCCGCGGCTCGTTGACGCTCACCGCGTCGACGAACGCGTTCAACGGCGGTAGCGCGCTGTCCGGTCCTGCGTACGCGGTCGCCAAGGCGGGCCTGGTCAACCTCATGCGATATCTGGCCCGTGAGTGGGCGTCGCAGGGCATCCGGGTGAACTGTCTCTCGCCGGGTCCCATCGACACCCCGATGGTGTCGGGACGATTCACCGCCGAGGTGCTTGCGCAGCTCCGGGCGGCGGTGCCGCTCGGCAGGCTCGGTGAGCCGCGGCATGTCGCGCACGCGGTCGATTATCTGCTGCATCCCGATGCGGCGTTCGTGACCGGCACGGTGATGAACGTGTCCGGTGGTCTGGTGCTCGATTGAGCCGCCCGGCGCGCGGACCTGGTCTGCCGCCCGTACGCCGCGCCAAGGACGGCATAGGTGCGCCGCGCTACCACCAGGTCTATGTGACGGTGCGTGCGTGGGTGCAGGACGGCACCTACAAGCCGGGGGCGCAGATACCCACCGAGCCCGAGCTCGGGCGCATCTTCGGCGTCTCGCGCATCACGATCCGCAAGGCGATCGACGCGCTGGTCCGTGAGGGCTGGTTGGTGCGGCGCCAGGGACGCGGGACCTTCGCTCGCTTCCCGGGCGGTAGCCGCCCGGTCTCCATCGACATGGGATCCGTCTTGGCGCAGGTCTCCGATCTCGCGGCGCTCACCGGTGTACGCGACCGTGTGGTCGCCGAGGTGGATCCCGACGAGGAGACCCGCGCGGCGCTTGCCTTGGCGGACGGCGAGCGGGTGCAACGCGAGACCCATGTCCGGCTGCTCGGGGACTCGCCGCTCGGGCTGATCACCACCTTCGTACCGCTCGACATCGCATCGCGTCTGGAGGGCAGTGCGTCCCGCGACCAACCCATGTTCATGCTGCTCGCGGCCACCGGTCTGCGGATCGCGAGCGCCGACCAGTACCTCGGCGCGACGCTGGCAGGCGTCGACGCTGCGCAGTCCTTGGGGGTCGCGGTGGGTGCGCCGTTGCTCCGTCTGGTCCGGGTGGTCAAGGATGAGCGGGAACGCCCCGTCGAACGGGTGGTCGCGCTCTACCGGGCTGATGCGTACCAATACCATCTCCATCTGGAGGCGCCACGGCATGGTGGGCGGGGCCGCAGCCGCCCGTAGCGTGGCCCGATCGACGCCCGCTGCCGCCGATCCGCTCGGCGCTCCCGCATAATCAGCCGCAGCCTCAAACCCAGGTGCGACCATGACCGAGAAGCCCGCCAAGTACGACCTCCTCATCAAAGATGTCCGGGTGGTGCGCCCGCGCAAGGACGGGCTGCAGCGTGCCGACATCGCGATCAAGGACGGCAAGGTCGCGAAGGTCGCGCCCGGCCTCTCCGCCGCCGATGCGCGGCAGGTCGTCGACGGCAAGCGCCGTCTCGCGTTCCCCGGGCTCGTCGACCCGCACATGCATACCGGCATCTACGGCCCGTTGCCGCAGGATGCGCGGAGCGAGAGCTTGGCGGCCGCCCAGGGCGGCGTCACCTCGAGCCTCAACTACATCCGCACCGGGGGCTATTACATGGACCGCGGCGGACCGTACGCCGAGGTCTATCCGGAGATCCTCGCGCAGTCGAAGGACAACTTCTGGGTGGACTACGCGTACCACCTCGCGCCCCTCGACCGGACGCACATCGGCGAGATCGACATGCTGATCGACAAGTACGGCGTGACCTCGTTCAAGATCTTCATGTTCTACGGCGGCTACGGCCTGCACGGCGCCTCGAACAGCCAGCACAAGTTCCTGATGATCGGCGAGGACGAGAAGTACGACATCGCGCACTTCGAGTTCGTGATGCGCGGCGTGCACCGCGCGATGCTGCGCCGGCCGAAGCTCAAGGATTCGATCTCGCTCAGTCTGCACTGCGAGCTCGCCGACATCCTGCGCGCCTATACGAAGATGGTCGAGGGCGGCGCCAAGACCACGGATCTCGACACCTACCTCACCGGCGAGACATACGATCCTGAGTGCATCGACTGCAAGCCGCTGAGCGGTCTGCGCGCCTATAGCGCCGCTCGTCCCCCGCACTCGGAGGGCCTGGCGATCACCATCGCGGCCTACCTCGCCAACGAGACGAACTGCGCGAACATCAACCTGCTGCATCTCACTTCACGCAAGGCGGTCGAGGCGGCGCTCAAGATGGCCAAGGCCTTCCCGCATGTGGACTTCCGTCGCGAGGTCACCATCGCGCACCTCTGCCTCGATTACGACACCAAGGTCGGCAGCCTCGCCAAGGTGAACCCGCCGATCCGTTCGCGCCCCGATGTCGAGTTCCTCTGGGAAGCGCTGCTCGACGGCAAGCTCGACTGGGTCTGTTCCGACCACGCCTGTTGCCGGATGGAGGACAAACTGGGCGAGGACAAGGCCGGCAAGAAGAACATCTTCCTCGCGAAATCGGGCTTCGGCGGCACGGAGTTCCTGCTGACCGCGCTGATCACCGAAGGGCGGCCCCGCGGTCTGTCCTGGAACCGCATCGCGGAGCTGACCTCCTGGAACCCTGCACGACGCTTCGGGCTGAAGGCCAAGGGCGATATCGCTCCGGGCTTCGACGCCGATATCGCGCTGGTCGACACCTCCCGCAGCTTCGTCGCCGGCGGCAAGACCTCCGAGTCCGACCAGGGATACTCGGTGTTCGAGGGCATGGAGATGTCGGCGACCGTCACCAGCACCTTCCTGCGCGGCCAGTTGGTGTACGACGAGGGCAAGCCGGTGGGCAAGCCGGTCGGGCAGTACCTGCATCGCCCCTATGGTTGAGCGCTGACGGTCGCGAAGGGGCGGCTGCGGTATCATCCACCCCCGTTTTCATCTCTTCGACAGGAGTCGACACATGACCATCAAGGCCGGCGACCGCATGCCCTCGGGCAGCTTCAAGACCCTCACCGCCGAGGGCATGAAGGACGTCAAGACGGACGACCTTTTCGCGGGCAAGACCGTGGTGCTGGTGGCCGTACCCGGCGCCTTCACACCGACCTGTGACGCCCGCCATCTGCCGCCGTATGTCGAACATGCCGCTGCCATCAAGGCGAAGGGCGTCGACACCATCGCGTGCATGTCGGTGAACGACGCGTTCGTGATGAACGCCTGGGGCAAGGCCAGCAATGTCGGCGACAAGGTGCTGATGCTGGGCGACGGCAACGGCGACTACGCGCGCGCGCTCGGGCTCGTCATGGACGGCCGTGGCTTCGGCATGGGCGAGCGCAGCCAGCGCTTCGCCATCATCGTCAAGGACGGCGTCGCGACGCATGTGAACGTCGAAGCGCCGGGCAAGCTCGAGGTCTCGACCGCGGAGCATGTCCTCAGCCAGCTCTGATGGCCGACCGCAACCAGCGCATCACGTTTGCGCGAAGTCCGAAGGGGCTGCCCGTCCCGGAGGACTTCGGCGCGGACGAGACGCCGATCCCCACGCCGGGGCCGGGGCAGTTCCTGTCGCGTACGGTGTACCTGTCGCTCGACCCGTACTACCGCAATGTGATGAAGAACAGCCCGATCTACGCCGACCGGTTGGCGCCCGGCGATGTGATGGTCGGCGAAACGGTGGCGCAGGTCGTCGAGTCGCGGCACGCCGACTACGCGCCCGGCGACTACATCGCGGTGCGCAACGGTTGGCAGCAGTACGCGTTGTCGTCGGGGCAGGGCGTGCGCAGGCTAGACCCGTCGATAGCGCCCGTCTCGACGGCGCTCGGCGTGCTCGGCATGCCGGGGCTCACCGGGTGGGCGGGTACGGTGCATCTCGGGCAACCGTTGCCGGGTGAAACGGTCGTGGTCTCCGCCTGCACCGGACCTGTCGGCAGCACAGCCGGGCAGGTTGCGCGCCACATGGGCGCGCGGGTCGTCGGCATCGCAGGGTCTGCGGAGAAATGTGACTACGCGGTCCGTGTGCTCGGCTTCACCGCCTGCGTCAACCATAAGGACGGCGATCTCGCAGCAGCACTCAAGGCGGCTTGTCCGCGCGGCATCGACCTCTACTTCGACAACGTCGGCGGCGCCACGCTGCAGGCCGTCATCGCCAACCTCGCGATGGGCGCCCGCATCGTGCTCTGCGGCATGATCGAGGCGTACAGCATGGACTCGCCGCCGCCCGGGCCGTGGCTCGGTCCCGTGGTCGGCGCGCGGGCGACGATGAAGGGCCTCGTTGTCTACGACCACATGCACCGCATGGCCGAGATGGAGCGTGTCGTGTCGGGATGGATCCGCGAGGGGTCGTTCCGCTACCGCGAGGATGTCGCCGAGGGCCTCGCGTCGGCGCCGGCGGCGTTCTGCGCGCTCATGCGCGGCCAGAACTTCGGCAAAGCCTTGGTCCGCGTCGGCCCGGAGCGGGCCTAGCGCCCTCGCGCCTCAGGGCGGCTCGGGGGTGCCGGTGTCCCGTTCGCCGCGTGCGCGCTGCTCGCGCGCGCCTTTGGCCAACGCAAGGTAGCGTTGGCGGAAATCGTCCAACTCCTCCTGCGTCAGCTCTTCCAGGTCGAGCAGCGCGTTGTGCGCGCCCTGCGTCGCGCGGATCAGTTCATCGAGCTTGATGTGCAAGGCCTCGGTGTCGCGGTTCTGGGTGTTCTGGATCAGGAACACCATCAGGAAGGTGACGATGGTGGTGCCGGTGTTGATCACCAGCTGCCAGGTGTCGCTGAAGCCGAACAACGGGCCGGATACCAACCACGCGGCCAGGATCATCAGCGCGAGGTTGAACGCCGCCGGGCGCCCAGCCAGGCGGGCGGCGTTCTTCGCGAGCATCGAATAGAAGGTGTTGTCGCGTCGCATGCGTATGTCCTCCATCGCCGGCTGCATGGGCCGACCTGGAACGCATGTTACGCCCTGCGCGGGGTCAGCCGGGTCGGTCGAGCAGCCGTTCGATCTCCGGCACCACCTGGAACAGGTCGCCGACGAGGCCGATGTCGGCGACCTCGAAGATCGGCGCCTCGGGGTCCTTATTGACGGCGACGATGGTGCGCGCGTCCTTGATGCCCGTGAGGTGCTGGATGGCGCCCGAGATGCCGAACGCGAGGTAAAGCTGCGGCGCGATGATCTTGCCGGTCTGGCCGACCTGCATGTCGTTCGCGGCGTACCCGGCGTCGACCGCAGCGCGCGAGGCCCCGACGGCGGCGCCCATCTTGTCGGCGAGCTTGAAGAGGATGCCGAAGTTCTCGGCGCTGGCGAGCGCACGGCCGCCGGAGACCACCTTGGCGGCGGTCTGCAGATCGGGACGGTCCGAGCGCGCCGACGAGACCGACACGAAGCGGGTGTGGGTGTCGGGCGTGGCCGAGACAACTGCGGCCTCGATGGGTGCGGGGGCGACCGATACACCGGCCGCCTCGAAGGAGGCGATCCGGACGGTGGCCACGACCTTGGCGCCGGCGGACGATTCGACCGTGACGATGGCGTTGCTGGCGTAGATCGGGCGGCGGAAGCGGGTCGCGCTCTCGACGGCCATCAGATCGGAGACCTGCGCGCTGTCCAGCAGCGCTGCCACGCGCGGCATGAGGTCCTTGCCGAAGGTGGTCGAGGGGCCGAAGACATGCGAGTAGCCGGCCGCGAGTTCAGCGAGCTGCGGCGCGATCGCCGCCGCCAGCGGATTGGCGTGCGCGGCGTGCGTGACCGTCACCACGCGATCGACGCCGGCGATGGCGGCCGCTGATGCGACGACCGTCGCCGGGTCGGCGGCGAACACCGCGAGCGTGACCTCGGCGTCAGGGATGGCGCGGGCGCAGGTGACGCACTTGGCGATGGCGGGATTGACCCGGGCGCCGTCGTGCTCGGCGACGATGAGTATGCGGTTCATGCGAGCCCCTTGCGACGCAGCGCGTCGACCAGTTCCTGTGCGTCCTTGACCATGATGCCCTTGGTGCGCTGCGGCGGCGGATCGAACTTGACCGCCTTGAGGCGCTCGACCGGCGTGACGCCGAGCGACGCCGTGTCGACCGTGTCGAGAGGCTTCTTCTTGGCCTTCATGATGTCGGGCAGCTTGACGTAGCGCGGCTCGTTGAGACGCAGGTCGGTGGTGATCACCGCGGGCAGGTCGATCTCGAGGGTCTCAAGGCCGGCATCGACCTCGCGGGTGACGCGCGCGACCGCGCCGTCGATCTCGACCTTGGAGGCGAAGGTGGCCTGCGGACGGCCCCACAGCGCCGCCAACATCTGGCCGGTCTGGCTGCAGTCGTCGTCGATGGCCTGCTTGCCCAGGATGGCGAGGAAGACCGACTCACGGTCGCAGATCGTGCGCAGCATGCGCGCGACATCGAGCGGCTCGACCACGGCGTCGGTCTGCACGAGGATGGCGCGATCGGCGCCCATGGCGAGCGCGGTGCGCAGCTGCTGTTGGCAGTCGGCGGGTCCGATGGACACCGCAAGCACCTCGTCGGCGAGCCCTTTCTCCTTGATGCGCAGGGCTTCTTCGAGCGCGATCTCATCGAAGGGGTTGATGCTCATCTTGACGCCATCGGTGATGACGCCGGAGCCGTCGGGCTTGACGCGGATGCGGACGTTGTAGTCGACCACCCGCTTGATAGGGACGAGGATGCGCTTCATCTGACACCGTTGAAGGGGTTAACCACCATATTCTACAGGCCGAGCGAGCCGGGGTTAAGCCTGCGTTGCGGGTCGACGACCTGCTTGAGCTGCCGTATCAGGGCCGCCGTCGCGGGGTCGCGTCCACGCATGTAGGGGTAGAACTTGCCGATCTGCAGGTGGGCGGCGCCGTGCCGTTGGAAGAGGTCGGCGATGCCGTGCTTCATGCGATCGACCAGCGCCCGGCCTTCGGGGTTGTCCTCGAACTTGGGGAGCGAGGCGGCGTAGCCCTCCGGCATGAGCCGTTCCTGGGTGATGTTGGTGACATCGGCCCAGTAGAACACCGGTTCGTACAGGAAGGCGTTGGTGCCGACGGTCATGAACATCGCGCCGTAACGGATGCGCAACCGTTTCATCTCGGCCTCATTCGCGGCGTAGTAGGCCTGCAGCTCCTCGCGGAACGCCGCCACCCGCGAGAACGGCAGCAGGCCGTGGACCGGTACCCAGCGTTCGCCGAGCGGGCTGCGCACGTTATAGAGCGGCATGAAGGGCATGGCGTTGGCCACCGTGGGCACCGTCGCCGGCACCTCGGCACCGTGGGGCTGCAGCACCGCCCTCAGACGGGCCACGGCAGCACGGCAGGACGCGTCATCGATGCCGTCCACCAGCCAATGCGCCGAGAACACCGCGTCCTTCAGGAAGCCGCGCCCGGCGACCGCCATCTTCGCGAGTTGGCCGATGCCGTCCCAGATGCCACGCGAGGTCTGCCAGACCGCGAGCGCGGACTTCAGGGCGGTGGCGGCGTCCGCCTTGCCGAGCTGACCCTGCTGGAGCGCGGGATCCAGACCGAAGTTGGTGAGGTTGAGGCCCTCCTTGGCGGCGGCCTCCATGCCGGAGGCGAGCTTCGCGAAGTTCTGGAAGCCGAACGAGACCCCCATGACATGGCTGTTGCGCCGCATCAGGCGGAGCGACACCGCGGTCTTGATGCCGAGCGCCCCGCAGTCGCCCATGAAGAGCCCGGTGAGATCGGGTCCGTAGGAGCGCAGGAAGGGCGCGCCGTTCGCGCCGCCCCAACTGCCGGTGCGGATGGTCTCGCCGGTGCCGAGCACCACCTCGACCCCAAGAGGCGTCTCGCCTGAGACGCCGAACACGCCCGTCCCCCAGGTGACGCTGTTCTGAGACAGCGAGCCACCGACCGTGGCGGTGAGTCCCGAGAACGGACCGTAGAACGGTGTGCGCAATCCGCGAGCGGCGAGCGCCTCGTTGAGCTTGGCCCAGGTCACCCCGACCTGCACGACGACATACATGTCGCGCTCGTTGATCTCGAGGATGCGATCCAAACGCGAGGTGTCGAGGCTGACGGAGCCTGGCTCTGCGGGCAGATAGCCGTCGGTGTAAGACGCGCCGCCGCCGCGCGGCACCACCGCCACACCGCGGGCCACGCAAGCACGGACCACAGCGGCGACCTCTGTGGCCGAGCCGGGCCGGACGACCGCCGAGGGCA
>Ga0315903_10006533_pt1 | contig 14840 bp, 15 predicted proteins | sample LakEriMetagenome_7_FD_203524 | JGI IMG/M metagenome (GOLD analysis project Ga0315903, IMG submission 203524) | Freshwater fungal communities from buoy surface, Lake Erie, Ohio, United States - Buoy 2 MA119 | ecosystem: Environmental > Aquatic > Freshwater > Lake | place: USA: Lake Erie, Ohio...
TGCGCCGTTTCCAATTATTGGAAACGGCTGGAAATTCAACGTTGCTAGAAATCGGTTCTGGCATTGGTCGCATGACAGCGGCGTTCACAAAAAACTTCAATGCTGTTGTAGCAACTGACGTAGATGCTGCATTCCTTGAACGTTGTCGTGAAACCGTTGCAGAGTTTGGCAATGTCATGCATTTACGCACGGCGCACATTGCTGATGGTCGCACGATTCCTGTTGCTGATCAGTCAATTGATGTTGTGTTTTCCTATATCACCTTGCAGCACTGTAAGAATGAAGATGCCCTTGCATTGACGAAAGAAGCAATGCGAGTGGTGAAACCTGGTGGACGTATCGTGTTGAATTACCGAACGTGGGTACCGGCAGATGTTTTCTTAGTGCCCGCTGGCGGAGTGATGCGCCAGTTATGGCACATCCCATTTCTTCGTGCACGTTTGGCAAAGTGGCGCTGGTCTACGCGCCTTGGCTGGCAAGCAAACCGATTGTCGCCGTCTGCAGTGTTGTCGGCTGTTGAGAAGACCAACATTCCACTTACCGACATCGTCCTTCGTCATCACAAGTCACGCTCGCTGCCAAACGTCACATACAAGGGCTCTGCGGTGGAGAAGCGCAAGTTGGACAAAGCCAACAAAAGTCATTGGTGGTTGGTGGCAACTCGCGGTTAGCGTTGTGCCCCATGCGCATTGGAGTAGTTGGAGCAACAGGACAAGTCGGCAGTGTCATGAGGACACTGCTCGCAGAACGTAGTTTCCCTGTCACTGAGATGCGATTCTTCGCATCAGCCCGTTCAGCAGGAAAGACCTTGCCGTGGAAAGGTATCGACATCGTCGTCGAAGATGCAGAGACCGCTGATCCGGCGGGACTCGACATTGCACTGTTTTCTGCGGGTGGTGCATCATCAAAAGCGTTGGCGCCAAAGTTTGCCGCTGCTGGTGTGACAGTGATTGACAACTCCAGTGCGTGGCGTATGGATCCCGATGTCCCTCTCGTGGTGAGCGAAGTAAATCCTGAGGTCATTGCAGGCGCAAAAAAAGGAATCATCGCTAATCCGAACTGCACAACGATGGCGGCAATGCCGGTGTTGAAGCCGTTGCATGATGAGGCTGGTCTTGTTCGCATGATCGCAAGCACGTATCAGGCAGTGAGTGGTGCAGGTCTCGTGGGTGTTGACGAATTGTCGACTCAGGTGCAAGCGGTTGCCGGTGATGCGGCACAACTCACCTTTAATGGTGAAGCCGTACGCATCCCAGAAGCAAAGAAGTTTGCGCGCCCCATTGCATTCAATGTTTTGCCTTTCGCTGGCTCATTAGTTGAAGATGGCGAAGGCGAAACAGATGAAGAAAAGAAGTTGCGCAACGAATCACGCAAGATTTTGAACATTCCGAATTTGCGTGTTTCTGGTACTTGTGTGCGTGTTCCCGTGTTCACCGGGCATTCGTTGTCGCTCAATCTTGAGTTTGAACGTGCGATTACTGCTGCGCGAGCAATCGAATTGTTGTCGAATGCACCAGGTGTTGAGTTGTCCGACATTCCAACTCCACTTCAAGCTGCAGGAAAAGATCCCAGTTATGTGGGTCGTATTCGTCAGGACTCATCTGTGGACGGCAATCGTGGTCTCGCATTGTTTCTGTCGAATGACAACTTGCGCAAAGGTGCTGCACTCAACGCCGTACAGATTGCTGAATTACTCGTTCGCTAACGGGAATCGGTTAACAAGAGTCGGGGTGACAGGATTTGAACCTGCGGCCTCGTCGTCCCGAACGACGCGCGCTACCAAGCTGCGCCACACCCCGGTGGCAGTTCTTGTGGAACTAGTGCGTCAGGCTATCTGCGTTCGCAGATTCGTCTGTTGAGACTTCGTCAGTTGTGGCCGCAGTATTTTCGGCGGGTGCTGATTGCTCAAGACCTTCGGCAAAACAACCACCAGATGCAATTTCTTGCGCTGCTTTGCGCAACTTCAGCGCGTTCAATGGCTTGATGAGCCAGCCATTTGCACCACTTCGGCGTGCCAAATGAATGTCAGCTTTGCGATCAAGCAACATCAACACCGGAACATGTGGCAATGCTCCACTGCTGTGGTCAAGACGTAAGTCCATAGTGATTGCCATGCCACCCATGGTCCCTACTTGTAAATCAAGAATGGCCAAGTCGGGCGTGCGTTCCTTGACGGCCTTCACTACTTCGCGTCCGTTGGTGACAACTGTGAATGATGTGGAAGGTGAACTGAGTGCCGCCATCACATCGTCAAGAACCCACTGGGCGTCGGTAGCAACCAAAATATGCACGTCTGCATCCTAGTTGGGTGACCGAGTGAGTTCACTTGCCAACTGCACGATGCCCGCCATGTCGTGTATGTCGTCCGCGCGTTCGTTGGTGCGCGATACGAGAACGTCGGCTTCGTACGGGCTGACAAATGTATTAATCACCGCATCAGCCACGTCGGCTTCATGGATAAGGACCGCCAGATTTGCGTACGCGTCTGACAACGGACCAGGTTCTCGCGAACGTGCCACTGCGACATCGGCAGATATATCCCCGAACCTTGGAGGCATTCGATTCGCAATCATGATGCGAAGAGGCAATGAGAGTCGTGTGAGTTCTGAAATGAAAAATCGTGCCTCATCAAGGGCTTCTTTTTGAGGAGCCGTGACTATTGCAAAGGCGGTGTGGTCGGCGCGTAACAAATTGGCGACTTCAAGTGCGCGGTCTCGTAACACATCCTGCATGCCATCAAACGCGCGGAGGAACGAGATCGCACTCTCAAGTGCATCAGATCCCACAACGCGACCGATGATCTTCACCACTGGCGTCAAGGCAAAGCTGACAACTTTGAAACCGCCCCGAGCAGGCGTGGAAAGAAATCGCACAATTGGATGATTCAAGAAACGCGCAAGTCGTTCGGGAGCATCGAGAAAATCAAGCGCGTTACGCGTTGGTGGCGTGTCAACAATGACAACATCAAAACGGTCGTCGTAGTGCAAGGAATACAAGCGAGCGGCTGCCATGTAGTCACGTGTACCCGAGATTGACTCTGCAATGTTGGCGTAAAACGAGTTATTGATCACCTCAGTTGCTTTTTGAGGTGTCGGCGCCACTTCGCGAATCAGTCCATCAAATGTTTCACGAACGTTCAACATTGTGACCCACATTTCACCGGGTGCATCGAGTTGTACGCGTACGGGTTCATTTCCGACGTTGTCGGCAAGACCCATTGCATCAACTAAACGACGTGCCGGGTCGATTGTGACAACAACCGCCTTTCGACCTAGTTGTGCGCACAGAATGGCAAGCGCGGCAGCAACAGACGTCTTGCCAACGCCACCTGTTCCACAACACACCATAATTTTCGCGTCGCGACATTTTTGCAACAGGTCTTCATGGGAGGGCATTGCGTTGTCGATCATTGTGTTACCTCTAAAGCAACAGACAAATCGTTTGCCATGTGAGAAACAACACTCGTCTCGGATGTGTATCGCGGCAACAACACCACTTGTTGATCAGTGCGTGATCGCAACAATTCAATAGCTTCTCGTTGGGCATCGCGTCGTGATTGTCTGTATTTCCACGCGGCTATGAGATCAGCGTTTTCGCCACCACTCATGTCGAAATTTCCAAGTGGCGCATGGTCAACACCATTCACAATGATTGGCCCGAGCGCGACTCCCACTTCATCAATGAGTTGTTGTCGTGTTTCGAGTAATTCAACAACTGGTGTGTACGCCGGTGTTGTCACAAGAATCACTTGACAACGTGCAGGATCGCCCACCATGTTTCGCACTTCTTGCGCTTGTTGGCTAATGGGCCCTGATGACACGGTGGATTGCATTGTCGCTGCAGCGCGTAACAGTCCAATTGCTTGTCCGGCCGCAGGTCCGTCCACCACGATGAGATCGTGTTCTCGAGATTGTTCCATCTGCTTGATTTTTCCGAGCACCAACAAGTCGTCAATACCTGGGGCGGTGGATGCGACCAGATCCAAGATGCCCGTGCTCTCTAATCGCTGACCAACTCGCGCAAGACCGTGGGTGGCGAGGTATTCACGAAGTGCCTCTCCGGGGGTGAGTGAGAACTGGGTCACACTGGCGTCAAGGCCTGTTGGTAACGATTTACCGTCCAATTCAATGTGGGCAACCGAAACCGCTCGCTGTGTGGCGAGTTGTGCGATAGCGACGGACACCGTTGATTTCCCGACGCCACCTTTTCCCGCCACAATGAGAACCCGAGTCTGGGTGAGAAACTGGTCAACGGTCATGACGCCACCGCATTCAGGCGTGAAGGAGAAGATGTGAACCGACGAGCACGCAAACCAATGTCGAAAGCGCGCGTGTGGTTGGGTGTATCCCTCATGCTGATCGGCCCTGCCGCAGCGATGGTGTCTGGGCACATTGCACAAGCATCAGTGGTGAACGCTACCGATACGACATCAGATACCACTTCTGATGTCGCGTCATCTGACACAACTCCGCTTGAAGTCACGTCAGGGGAAGCACCGGTTGTCACGTCAACAACCGATTTGAAGCCAGTTGATGTCATTGAAGTAAGTGGACTGCTAGATGAGATCAACGCTGACTTCATTTCTTCTTCATTAGAGCGCGCCCAAAGAGATGGTTCACAAGCAGTGATTTTGCAATTGAACTCTCGTGGCAGCGTATTGGAACGCTCGCAAATGGAAGACCTGTTGCGTGATGTGAAGAACTCTCCAGTACCCGTTGCGATTTGGGTAGGTCCAAGTGGTTCACGCGCATATGGTCAACCGGCCCAACTTCTCGCCGTTGCAGATGTAACAGCGATGGCTCCCGGTGCGCGCGTTGGTCGTACCGGACTAGCGCTGCAGGTTGATGGTGAGCGCATCACATTCGGTGAAGCAGATGCCGTTTTGGCCAAGGGAACGCTTGGCTTCCTTGAAGCGCGCGAGCAAGGAGTGCTGCGCTTTAGTAACGATGATCGTGGCGTACCGGTGCTTCGCAACATGTTGTACGCACTCGACGGATTATCGGTGCGAGGTGTTGTTCTCGACACGGTTGTCGACGGCCTCGATGATGGTGGTCAGATCACACGTGAAGCAACAACTGTGCGATTTTTCAAGTTGGGCCTCATGCCTCGCTTGATGCACACGGTCGCAAGTCCAGCGTCAACGTATTTGTTGATGAGCGCGGGAATTGCACTGATTATTTTCGAGTTCTTCACCGCTGGCATTGGTGTTGCTGGTCTTGTGGGTGCAATTGCTCTGATTCTCGGAAGTTTTGGTTTGGGAGCATTGCCGATTTCCGGACTGGCATTAATTCTCTTCTTGCTGGCTTTCTTGGCTTTTTCTATCGATGTTCAAGTGGGAGTACCGCGCTTTTGGACCGGTGTTGGCTTGGCGTTGTATGTCATCTCTTCGTTCACTCTGTTCAGATCCACTGATGGTTTAACGTTGCGACCTTCGTGGATCACGTTGTCTGTTGGCATTATTGGTATCGCACTGACATACATCGTCGGCATGCCATCAATGACACGTACGCGCTTTGCAACGCCAACGATTGGTCGCGACAACTTGATTGGTGCAGAAGGTTTTGCAGTCGGTGCGATTTCCCCTGAAGGAACGGTGGAGATCAACGGAGCTCGTTGGCACGCTCGCGTGAATCGCGCAACACCACTTGATGACCGTCAGCCGATGCGCGTCGTTGCAATTGACGGAATCACTTTGGAGGTCGAACCACTTGAAGGTGGAGCACGTGATTACCGTGAGGCACGGAAGAAGTCGGAATAGTGGGACTTCTCATTGCGCTATTGCTTCTTGTTGTTGCGCCACTTCTTGAGTTGTATGTCCTGATTCAGGTTGGTTCCGAAATTGGCGTGCTATGGACCATTGCCACTTTGATTGGCGTGAGTGTGGTGGGTACATGGCTTGCAAAGCGCGAAGGTTTTCGAGTTTTCCGTTCCTTCATTGAAACGAGCCGTAAAGGGGAAGTGCCAACACGAGAAATGGTGCATGGCGTATGCGTTCTTGTCGCTGGGGTCTTGTTGTTTATCCCAGGATTTATCGGTGATGCGCTTGGAATCTTGTTGTTGTTGCCGCCAGTGCGCGCAGTCATCGTGTCTTTAGTGTTGCGTCGCTCGAACGCGCGAACCACGGTTATAACCGCCACGTATTCTGGACCTATTGTCGAGACGCAAGGGGAACTGCGCCCACCGCGCACAGGCAATGATGATGACGGTAATGATGATGACAACAAATCGGGGCGCTGATGTCTGAGTCGCGGTCTTCGAATCCCAAAGCAAACGAACCATTTGATCCGGCAACTGTTCCTGTTCGTCCCGCCGCAACCGTGTTACTGGTGCGCGATGATGACGAAGAACAATCTGGCATTGATGTCTTCATGTTGCAACGCACGATGAGTGCTGCTTTTGCGAGTGGAATGTATGTGTTTCCTGGTGGTCGTGTTGATGATGTTGACGGACATGACGAGTTAACTGATCTCTGTGATGGTTTGACAGATGAAGAGGCGAGTGGTCTATTACAGATTCCAAGCGGCGGACTCGCATATTGGGTGGCGGCAATTCGCGAATGTTTTGAGGAAGCGGGAGTATTACTTGCACGTCACGCACCGACGGGCGAGTTGATCAAGTTCGATGATCCGTATACCGCACAGTTTTTCTCAGAAGCTCGCCATCGAATTCATGATGGTGAGATGAGCCTCATCGAGCTGTGTCATCGTGAGAACTTGCATCTCATCACTGATTCAATTCACTACGTCAGCCACTGGGTCACACCTATTGGAGAGCGCCGTCGTTTTGACACACGATTCTTTGTTGCTCGTGCACCAGTTGGTCAAAATCCTCTGCATGATGATTCGGAAACAATCGACAGTTTGTGGGTGAAACCACACGTTGCGATAGAGCGACATCAACGTGGCGAGTTAGCGATGTTGCCACCAACTATTTCAAATCTCGAGTTTCTGTTGCCACATTCGCGTGCCGACGAAATTCTTGATGCTGCTCGCAAGGTTGGTGTGCCACCGCGCATTCAGCCACAGATAAAAATTGACGAAGATGGTCGCGTTGTGGCGATTCTTATGCCTGGCGATCCGGGCTTCGTCGAAGAGTAACGACGGCAATATCTTCTGTTCGCGCGGAACAGCCAGCCATCTCAGGAGCAGATGGTGTCGCCTCAATGATTTGTTGTGCGATATCAGAAAACACTTCTGCTGCAACGCCAGTGCCAGAAAGTACTACTGGTTCACCAGCATCGCTTCCGGCCGCAACTGTTGGTTCGATCGGCACTTTTCCAAGAAGTGGAACGCCAATTTCATCTGCAAGTGCTTGTCCACCACCTGAACCAAATAGTTCATACGCTGCCCCGTGGTCGCAGGTGAAAGAACTCATGTTTTCAATCACGCCGGCAACACGCAGGAAACTACGACGTGCCATGTCGGCTGCACGAATAGCAACTTTCTGAGCAGACACTGCGGGTGTTGTGACGATCACAAGATCAGTACGTGGCAACATGCGTGCAAGTCCCATTTGCACGTCACCTGTTCCGGGTGGCATGTCAATAAGTAGGTATTCGATGTTGCCCCAATCAACATCGTTCAAGAATTGCTCGACTGCTTTGGTCAACATCAGGCCACGCCACATAAGCGCGGTTCCTTCGTCTTCTACCAACATGCCAGTGGAGACCACGCGTAGTAATCCATCTCCCACTTTGCGTTCATTAGGAATGATCATCGGCTTTTCGCGACCTTCAACCGCGTGAGCTTCAAGACGATCGGGCATGCCCAACATGCGTGGAATCGAGAAGCCCCAGATGTCGGCATCTAAAACGCCCACAACTTTGCCTGTTGATGCAATGGCAGCTGCGAGGTTGACGGTGACAGAACTTTTACCGACGCCACCTTTGCCACTTGCAACGGCGATGACGCGGGTGAAGGGAGGAACTGCCGTGTCGCTTGCGTTCTCGCGCGCATTCCAGCGTGCGCGCGTCATAACGGCCGTGCGTTCGTCGGCGGTCATCTCGCCCCAGTCGATTGTTACTTTCTCAACTGCCGGGTGCACAAGGAGCCGAGACTCAATGTCTTTTTTGATCTGTGATCGCAGTGGACACCCGCGGATGGTCAGCTTGAAGCCAATGCCCACCACACCATCGACGACAGTGATGTCCCCGACCATCCCGAGGTCGACCACATTGTCACCGAGTTCAGGGTCGATTACTGCCTTCAGCATGTCGCGAATTTGGTCCACTGACGGTGGAGAAATGTGGGTGGTACCCATAGCGCGCAGTGTACGGGCACGATAGATTTTGGGCAATAGACGCCACTCGAAAAGGGGTATCAACATGATCACACTCACAGAAGCAGCAGCAGCCAAGGTTGAGGAATTGTTGAAAGAAGAAGGTTCAGAAGAACTCGCTCTTCGTGTCGCGGTGAAATCTGGTGGATGCTCCGGTTATTCATACGACATGTACTTCGATGGCGACATCGCATCAGATGACATCACCACTTTGTACGGTGCAGTCAAAGTTGTCGTTGACCCCGCATCAGCACCGCTTCTCGAAGGTGCGAGCCTTGACTACAAGAACGGTCTGAACGAAGCTGGTTTTGCCATCACCAATCCGAACGCTCAGCGTTCATGCGGTTGTGGCAAGTCATTCAGCTGATTTCGCGTAACGCTTCCTGCACTTCGTCTTCGTCAAAAATCGCATCGAGGCGATAACGCAAGACGCCGTCTGACCCGGCAATAAACAACGCTGGTTCAAAATCCATGTAATACGCACGTACAGCAGGTGCAACTTCTGTTGCAGTGCGATCCGTGTACACCTCAGCGTGCACGAAGACGATGTCATCGCCAAATGTTTTTTGTGCTTCGATCAGTGTCTCTAGTGCGGGCGCACATGTTCCTGTTTTGCAGTACGCCGGTGTGCCAATGAGATACGCAACTGGCTTTCCAGACTGCAATGCATCACTGAGTGTGATCGTGTGGAACGGGCATGTTCCACTCGAATACGTACAGATCGGATCAAGTCCGCTGACGTTATCGATGGTCGGTGTTTCGTACGGAGGCATCGGCGCACCGACGATAGGAACCGATACTTGTGACGGATCAAACACTTGGAATGCCGCACCATCTTTTGGACCGCCTTCCACAATCAATCGATAAATACCAACGTCACTGATGTCTGCAATAACGGGCCAATATGGTTGTGGCAAATTCACACCATGCTTAGTTGTTTCGATGTTGTCGACGATTGTTTCTCCAGTCGCATCGGCGACAATCCGCGACGTCAACGTGGTGGGCAGCGACGCATCGGTGAGAAGTGTGCCTTGTGCATCCGCTAATGAGATTGGTAACCGAACAGATCCAGGTACCAAGTTGGTATTAGGAAAACGTGTGACCACAACATATTCACCGGCTGCTGATCCGCTCCCTGAAGACGAGCCACCACACGCGCTAACAGCAATCGCACCTGCGGCTAATGACCCAGTGGTTGCAAGGAATTGACGACGAGAGACAACGCGTGAAGGACGGGGGGTCATACGGATATGGTACGGGCGCGTCTCGTGACATACAGTCACATACATGGCAAAAGCTGTTGGACCATATACCCCCGTTGTTCGCGCCGGTGATTGGATCATCGTCTCAGGTCAACTTGGCATCAAAGACGGAGAACTAGTCGCAGGTGGTGTGGCCGCGCAGACAAAGCAGGCCGTTGAGAACTTAAAGACTCAACTCGCGTCTGTTGGCGCAAAGTTGTCTGATGTCTCAAAGACTCTGTGCTTCCTTACTGACATGGATACATTCGCAACGTTTAATGACGCATATGTTGCAGGCTTCGGCGATTCTCGACCAGCACGTAGCACCATTGGTGTTGCAGCGCTTCCCTTTGGTGGCGAAGTAGAGATCGAAGCCTGGGCGTACAAGCCAGTACGGTAGAGACATGCCTGGCGCCGTCATCATTATTCTCGTGTTGCTCGCGTTCCCGATAATTGTGGGACTCTCCACTGCTGGCATCGCGGCACTTCTTGGTCACTTGTTGTACAAGGATGCAGAAGTACGTCACGAAGGCAGCGAACTCGTTGACACCAACTACTGATCTCCTTGTTCGCAACGCCTTGCTCGTTGCGACGGTTGACAATAATCGCCGCGAACTTCCTGGTGGATGGGTTGCAGTCACTAACGGATTCATCACCGGAGTCGGCTCGTCGTCTGATCCAGAACCGCAAGCTTCGACTGTTATTGACGCATCGGGTTGTTTGGTAACTCCCGGACTGGTTAACACGCATCACCATCTGTACCAAAATCTGACTCGCGCGTTTCCGCCGATGACAACAAAGCCTTTGTTCGGCTGGTTGCAAACGCTGTACCCGTTGTGGCGTGCGCTCAATGAAGAGTCTGCATACGTGTCTGCATGGGTGGGACTCGCCGAACTTGCGTTGTCAGGCTGCACCACGTCAACAGATCATTTGTATTTGCATCCGCGTAATGGTGGAGATTTGCTCTCTGCGGAAATTGCTGCTGCGCATGATTTGGGAATTCGTTTTCATCCGACGCGTGGCTCGATGTCATTGTCAGAAAAAGATGGTGGATTGCCCCCCGATGATGTTGTGCAAGAAGACGATGAGATTCTCGCTGAGTCAGAGGCGGCGGTAGCGAAACATCATGATCGATCGTTTGGTGCGATGGTGCGCGTTGCACTCGCACCGTGTTCGCCTTTTAGTGTCACCAAGGAACTGATGATTCGTTCCGCTGAACTTGCAGAGAAATTGGATGTTCGTTTGCATACCCACTTTGCAGAGAACGCCGAGGACGACGAATTTTCATTGCAAGTGTTTGGTTGTAGACCATTTGAATATCTAAAAGATGTGGGTTGGTGCACTGACCGCACGTGGGTCGCGCACTGCGTGATGCCGAATGCTGATGAAGTGGTGCAACTTGGTAAAGCAGGAATTGGTGCTGCGCATTGCCCTAGTAGCAACTTGATTTTGGCTTCGGGTATTGCTCCAGTTGTTGACATGCGTAATGCCGGTGTCCATGTTGGTCTTGGTGTTGATGGTTCGTCATCTGCAGACAGTGCGTCATTGTGGTTGGAGGCTCGTCAGGCAATGCTGCTCGCAAAATTACGTAATGGTGCTGACGCATCTGATGCGCGCATGGCACTTGAGATCGCCACGGTTGGTGGCGCGGGATGTTTGGGGCGCATCGGTGAAATCGGCACACTCACAGTAGGAGCGGTGGGCGACATCGCGGTGTGGTCACTTGACTCTGTGCAATTTGCCGGAGCGATTGCTGATCCGATCGAAGCATGGTTGCGGTGTGGCCCGGTTGGTGCTCGAGACACCATCGTTCACGGACGCGCCGTAGTGCGTGATGGTCAACTTGTGAGCAACAAAGTGGGCGAGATGTTGAAGCAACACCGCGTACTGTCTACGCACATGCAACAATCCGCACGATAAACAACTTGTGGTCGCAATACACTAAGCGACCGTGCTTGAAGCAACCCTCATTAGTTTTGGCGTCATATTTGTCGCTGAATTAGGCGACAAAAGCCAACTAATGGCGTTGGCATTTGCGACTCGATACAAGCCATGGCCAGTACTTGCCGGCATCTCCATTGCGACAGCTGGAACACATCTCTTTTCAGTTGCGCTTGGTGGTGCATTGGGTGCGTCTCTGCCGACGAAACAGATCGGTATCGCGGCGGCCATCGCTTTTGTGGTGTTTGGCCTTTGGACTCTTCGAGGGGACGAACTCACCGAAGGTGATGAACGTCGTGCGACACAATCAACTCGCAGCGTCTTGGTTGCGGTGACAACAGTCTTTTTTCTCGCAGAGTTGGGTGACAAGACGATGTTGGCAACGGTGACCCTTGCAACGCGCGAAGGCATTTTTGGTACCTGGCTTGGATCAACCATCGGCATGGTTGCTGCTGACGCACTGGCGATTGTTATCGGACGCGCCATGGGCAAACGATTACCAGAAAAGACAATTCGTATTGGTGCAGCGGTGTCGTTTTTTATTTTTGCTGTCGTTTTATTTGTCGACGCAATTCGTTAACCGCGTTCATTTACGCTTAGTTCTTACGCTCCGCGACGTACTGTGTTTGAACTTACGCTCCGCGACGTACTTGTCCAAAGCTGTAGCCAACGCTGCGCACCGTTTGAATGAGGTTTGCGTGTTCTTCGCCCAACTTTGCACGGAGACGACGAATGTGAACGTCAACTGTTCGCGCACCGCCGTAGTACTCGTATCCCCAGACTCGTGATAGCAAGGTTTCACGAGTAAACACCTTGCCTGGATTTTGTGCGAGAAACTTGAGCAGTTCGTATTCCATGTATGTGAGGTCGAGCGGTTTACCTTCAAATGACGCTTGATATGTCTCAAGGTTGAGTACCAAACCACTCGTTTCAATCATCTCGGCTCGAGTTGTTCCGACTGTCGACCAGAACAGGTGACGAAGTCGCGCTTCCATTTCACGCGGATGAAAAGGACTGAGAATGAAATCATCAAATAGCTCGTCACGCAGTTCAAGATCAGCCAGTTGTGCGCCGTTTACCAAAACTATGACCGCCGATACTGGGGTGTCACGTTTGCGCAGTGCTCGAACAAAGGCCCATCCGGCTTCAGGGTCTTCATCACAGGCGACAATCGCCCCGGACCAACCAGCGGTTGGTTCAGATGACGATGCGTCAGTGACGCTGTTGACGGCTTTCCATTTGTAGCCAGCAAGGTCGAGCGTGCGCGCAAGATCAGCTGTTGGCGGATCTGGAAATACAACGAGAGTGCCGGAAGGTGTCATGGCGGTGACTACATCGACCTCAGATAACGATCAAGTTCAAATGGAGTTACTTGTGTCTTGTAACCGCGCCACTCAATCTTCTTGTTTCGGAGGAACCATTCGAAGATGTGATCCCCAAGTGCTTCTTTCACGAGAGTCGATGACTCCATTACTGACAACGCATCAGAGAGTGATTGCGGCAATTGAGAAATGCCAAGTTTGACGAGATCAGCGTCGGTCATTTCAAACAAGTTGGCATCAGCTTCGACAGGCAAGGTGTATTCCTCAGTGATGCCTTTCATTCCGGCTGCCAAGATCACCGAAAACGCGAGGTATGGGTTTGTCGCGGGGTCGGGTGAGCGGTACTCAATACGTGTGGCACTCGCGTTGCCCTTCTTTGGCACCGGTACACGAATCAGTCCGCTGCGATTGTTACGCGCCCACGAGACATGAACGGGTGCTTCGAAGCCAGGAACAAGGCGCTTGTAACTATTCACGGTTTGGTTCGTGATCGCGGTGATTTCCGCAGCGTGTCGCAAGAGACCAGCCATGAAATGCTTCGCGACCTTTGAAAGGTTGTACGGATCAGACTCGTCGTAGAAAGCGTTCTGATCGCCTGAGAACAACGACATGTGCAAGTGCATGCCAGATCCCTGCATACCTTCAAGAGGCTTTGGCATAAATGTGGCGTGCACATTGTGTGCGGCAGCAATTTCCTTTACGACAACACGGAATGTCATCACACTGTCGGCCATCGACAAAGCATCGGTATGACGCAAATCGATCTCGTGCTGACTAGGTGCATCTTCGTGGAACGAATACTCCACCGGAATGCCCATGGTCTCCAACGTTCGAATCGTTTCTTTACGAAGTGAAGAAGCAATGTCAGTTGTAGTGAGATCGAAGAACCCGCCTTCGTCAAGCGGTTGTGGTGCTTCTCCACGAACGGGAGGTGCGAAATAGAAGTATTCAATGTCTGGCGCGATAAGGAACTCAAAACCTTGTGCGCGAGCAGCATCAAGATTGCGTCGCAACACTCGCCGTGGATCACCTTCAAATGGAGTGGAATCCAAATTGTGGATGTCGCAGAAAACACGAGCCTCTGCCGCCTTTGCGTCCACCCATGGCATTACTTCAAAAGTATTTGGATCAGGAATTGCGAGCACGTCGCTTTCTTGAACTCGACTGAAACCGTCGATAGAGGATCCGTCGCATGTCATGCCATCGGCAAGAGCATTTTCTAGTTCTGCTGGAGTGATCGCGAAACTCTTCAGCGTTCCAAGAACGTCTGTGAACCAGAGTCGAACAAGTCGTACTCCGCGTTCTTCAACTGTTCGCAACACATAATCGCGCTTTTGGTCAAGCATGTCTGCCACCTCCTTAGTCTGCCGTGTGTCTTGTGTGAAACGACAAGACGGGGGGCTTAGCCCCCCGTCTCATCAGTTATTTCGTATTCCTAGATGGCGTTCAGCCGCAAACAGTCTCGAGGATGAGACGAGTGACCAAGTACGGATCACAGTTGGCGTTTGGACGACGGTCTTCTGCGTAACCACGACGGTCACGTGCAACCTGCCATGGGATACGTACCGATGCACCGCGGTTTGACACGCCGTATGAGTACTTGTTCCATGGAGCAGTTTCGTGCTTACCGGTGAGGCGACTTTGGATGTCGTGACCGTAGTTCTCAACGTGTTCCATCACGCGAGTGCCGAGCTTTTCACATGCATCAATGATCGCGTCGTATCCTTCGCGCATTGCACGGGTTGAGAAGTTGGTGTGTGCACCTGCTCCGTTCCAGTCACCCTTCATTGGCTTTGCATCAAATGAAATGACAACGTCGTATTGTTCAGCAACGCGATGCAACAACCAACGTGCGATGTACATGTGATCACTTACTGACAATGCATCAAGTGGTCCAATTTGGAATTCCCACTGACCAGGCATCACTTCTGCGTTTGTTCCCGAAATGCGCAGGCCTGCATCGATACAAGCTTGTGTGTGCTCTTCGACGATCTCACGTCCGACAACTCGACCTGCACCAACGCCGCAGTAGTACGGACCTTGTGGTTTTGGAAATCCG
>Ga0315903_10006535_pt1 | contig 14838 bp, 8 predicted proteins | sample LakEriMetagenome_7_FD_203524 | JGI IMG/M metagenome (GOLD analysis project Ga0315903, IMG submission 203524) | Freshwater fungal communities from buoy surface, Lake Erie, Ohio, United States - Buoy 2 MA119 | ecosystem: Environmental > Aquatic > Freshwater > Lake | place: USA: Lake Erie, Ohio...
TGCCATTTGGTTCAAACCTTCGTGCTTCCTTCGATGCCTGTGGCAGCGGCAATGTGGCCGATCAATATGTGTACCAACAACTCTATGACTCCACGAAGTTTTGGGCGCAACAATTTCCCGAATTTAATCGTTTTGTCATTAAAGGACAATATAAAGGAACAAACAACAGAGAGATTTCGTTAGGTGCCGGAAACATTCCGAAAGGCTCAGTGGTGGTGACAGCCGGTGGTCAGCGCTTGGTGGAAGGTACACACTACACGGTAGATTATAACTTAGGTCGGTTGAACATCATCGATGCGGGCATCATGAACTCAGGCCAGCAAGTGAAAGTTGATTTCGAAAATAATAACTTGTTTGCTACCCAAGTGCGTTCCTTGATTGGTTCGCGTTTAGATTATCGCGTGAGCAATAAATTGAATATAGGTGGAACTATCATGCAATTGAGCGAGCGTCCGTTTACACAAAAAGTAAATATCGGTGACGACCCTATTCGCAACACCATCATGGGCTTGGATGTAAAGTTTGAAGACAACGTGCCATGGTTAACAAAGGCATTGGATAAGTTGCCGATTTACTCGACCAAAGAAATGTCAACAGTGTCGGCTTATGGCGAGGTAGCGCATTTAAAACCCGGCCACTCCAGAGCTATCAATGGAGTAGATAAAGAAGGCCAAGTGTACATTGATGACTTTGAAGGCACGAGCAACGGCTATGATTTGCGTCAACCGGCTATTAGTTGGAAACTAGCTTCTGCACCAAGAGAAGCTCCGGGCAAAAATGGAAAAGTGATGTTTCCTGAAGCCAGTTTTATTAACGATACTTTGTATGGATATAATCGCGCGAGGTTATCATGGTATAGAATAGATAACTCGTTTTTTAGCAAACAAACAGCACCGGAAGTGGTCTACAATGACCCTGCTAATTATCAAAATCATTATGTTCGTTTAATTCCCTTGAATGAATTATTCCCTAATCGTCCGGTTCAAACGCTCGATCAAAATATTTATACGTTTGACGTTTCTTATTTTCCGAAAGATCGTGGTCCTTACAATTATGAATATCGCAGCGGTCCTGACCCGCGGTTACCGGCTAACACTTATGGGTTGAATAATGATGGTTCTTTGCGCAATCCCGAAAAGCGTTGGGGAGGAATTATGCGTAGCTTCGACAATAATGACCTAGAGGCGACCAACGTAGAGTTTATCGAGTTTTGGATGCTCGATCCATTTTTGTACAACACGACTTCACCCGGAGGAAAGCTGTATTTGAACTTGGGTAACGTGTCGGAAGATGTGTTGCGCGACTCTCGAATGAGTTATGAGAATGGTTTGACAGACAATAAACAACAATTGGACAGCACCACTTGGGGTTATGTGCCCCGTTTGCCACCATTGGTAGATGCTTTTGATAATGACCCAGCCAAACGTGGTTTACAAGACATTGGTTTTGATGGCATGAATTCTGGAGAAGAGCGTATTCGTAAAGCGGCTTTCTTGCAAAACATTAATAGCAACACGAATTTAAGTCAAACCGTTAAGGATATATTACAAGCTGATCCATCAAGTGATGATTATGCATTTTTTAGAAACGAAGACATATACGGCAGTACGGGAAACATTTTAACACGTTACAAAAATTTTTGTAGCCCGGAGGGTAATTCACCCGCTCAAGAAGGTAACGAGGTACAAAGTAGCGCACAGACCAATTTACCCGACAAAGAAGACTTAAATAGGGACAACACGCTTAATGAAAATGAAGAATATTTTCAATATGAAGTGCCTTTGTTTCCGGGAATGGATGTGGGCAACAATCCATACATCGTTTCAAAAGTAGATGAAACAAACAACACGCAAATTGGAGTAGACAATAATGGTATTAAAAGTCGTTGGTTGCAATTCAGAATTCCTATTCGTCAATACACCGACCGCGTGGGTAGCATTCCCGATTTTAAATCTATTCAGTTCATCCGTATGTTCTTGACTGATTGGCAAGACAGCGCGGTGTTGCGTTTTGCCACTTTAGAATTGGTGCGTAACCAATGGAGGACTTATACTTTACCGATTGATGATCCATGTGAGCAATTGGCTACAGAAAACGACCCGCCATTTTTGAATGTTGCATCGGTGAGTATAGAAGAAAATAGCGGTAAAAAACCGGTAAACTATGTGTTGCCGCCAAACATTCAACGCGAGCAAGCTTTGGGTCAACAAACCAACCAGTTTGTGCAACAAAATGAGCAAGCCTTATCGCTCACGGTTTGTAATTTAAAAGATTGTAAGTCGAAAGCATTATTCAAAAACTTAAACCTTGATTTAAGAAGATACAAGCGTTTGCGCATGGATTTGCATGCCAATAGAATTGAAGGTGAATTGCCGGTAAAAGATGGCGAAGTAGTAGCTTTCTTTAGAGTTGGTTCCGATTTCAAAGATAACTATTATCAATATGAAGTACCGTTGAAAGTTACGGATGACGGGACTTATAACAACGACAGCGAAACAGACAGAGCTTTAGTTTGGCCGGATTCGAATTTCATGGAAATTAACTTGCGAGATTTCATTGATTTAAAGATTAAACGAAACGAAACAGATGGCTATCCTCGCAATCAACCTTTTTATGGAAAAGACTCGAGAGGAAGAAATATCAGCATAGTTGGTAATCCGGACATCGGTGCCGTGCGCACTATCATGTTGGGTGTAAAAAATCCATCTAAGTTTGACCTCAATAATCCTTTGGTGGATGGTGATGATGGTTTGCCAAAATGTATAGAAGTTTGGTTTAACGAAATGCGTGCCACCGGCTTTGAAGAGTTTGGAGGAACAGCTGCTGTGGCAAGTGTAAGTATCAAGTTGGCCGACTTGGGTAATATCAACCTTTCGGGCGGCATGCACACACGAGGTTTCGGTCAAGTGGAGCAAAGAATTGACCAGAGATTTAAAGATAATTTTTATCAATACGACTTTTCGACCAACATAGAGTTGGGTCGCTTCTTGCCGACTAAAGTTGGTTTGCGATTACCATTCTTTGGCGCCTATGCGCAAAGCTTTAGTACACCGGAGTTTGACCCTTATCAATTTGATATTCCTACTCGAGAATTACTCAAAAGCATAAAATCTAATGAAGGTGCAGATTCATCTGCCAGCTACCGTGCGCAAGTGCAAACTATCAATACACGAAGAGGTTTCAACTTTAGCAATGTGCGCATTGTGCCACAAACAAAAGCCAAGAAGCCACATATCTATGACCCCGGCAACTGGAACTTCACGTATGCTTACAACGAAATTTTATTCAGCGATCCATTCATTGAGAAAAACTCACGGAAAACATGGCTGGCTTTAATCGGTTGGAGTTTCGCTCCTCAACCAAAAGATTTTACACCTTTTAAGAAACTGATTAAATCAAAATCGAAGTGGCTTGACTTGGTACGTGAATTTAATTTTAATCCTTATCCATCTACGATGGCTGTGTCGTCAGAGTGGAACAGAGAGTTGAATGAAATAAAACTTCGCGCATTGGGTGATGTAGATTTTGACATACCCACCACTTATTTCAAAAATTTTAGATGGACACGCACTTACACATTTAAGTATAATCCATTTAAAAGTTTAAGTATTGATTACAATGCCACGAACAACTCGCGCATTGACGAGCCGGATGGTTTGATTGATACCAGAGAGGAGCGAAAAGAAGTGGTGGACAACGCTTTAGTAGGCGGGCGAAACAATAACTTTGCACAAAGTTTGGCGGTTGCTTACACTTTGCCAATTAATAAGATTCCTATTCTTGATTTTGTTACCGCCAACGTGGGTTACAACGCCAACTATTCATGGACCGCTTTGCCTTGGCAAATTGATACGGCTACCAACAAATGGCGACAAAATTCGCTCGGCAATATTTTGAATAATGCACAAAACTCAAGAGCAAAAGTTGATTTGAACTTTAGACGATTGTATGACAAAATTCCTTTTCTTAAAACATACAACTCACCAAACCCTCAGGCAGGAGACAAAAAAGAAAACGATAAGAAACGCGAAGCCGTAAAGAAAGCGCGCGAGAAAATCAAAACGGATATTGATAAACTTAAAGAAAAACGAGTTAAGCTGAAAGAAGATTTGTTGAAGGTAAAAGCTGACGACAAAATGGACACTGCTAAACGCAACAAAGAATTGAAGCGATTGAAAGCAGAGCTAAAAGCGAATAAGAAAGCTATAAAGCAGAAGAAGAAAGACTATGCGGCTAAACAAGCGCCCGCCAATCCGTTTATTTCTACCGTGATGCGTCCGGTGTTAGCGATTAAGAAACTTACTGTGGAATATCGAGAGAACAAAGCGACTACTTTACCGGGTTTCACCGGCTACTCACGTTTGTTAGGTGTAGATCATAAGCTGAAAGCACCGGGTTATGATTTTGCTTTTGGGTGGCAGCCTGGCGATAGATTTATCAATGGCGTAGATCAGATAACCCGTGATGGATGGTTGGATGAAGCAGCTAGCAAAGGATGGATTACTGCCGACACCCTACTCAATCAGAAATTTACGCAAACGCGCACGCAGCGGCTAGACGTTACGGCTAACATCGAACCGTGGAGCGATTTGAAAATTGACTTGAGTTTATTCCAAGACCGTACGGTAAATCACTCACAATTTTTCAAAAGTATCTTTGATGAAAATACGCAGGCATTTTCGTATCAACACCTTAATCCTATTGATCAAGGTTCATACAGCATCTCTTATTTACCAATTCAAACTATGTTTACGAAAATCACCAAAGAAGGATTTTCAGACACATACAAACAGTTTGAAGCCAACCGCCCTATCATCTCACAACGATTGGGAGCATTGAATCCTAATTCAAATCCGGATAGTTCATATCGCAACCCAAGCAACGGAGAGGTGAACGCAGGATTTGCCCAAGGTTATGGACCCAAATCACAAGACGTATTGATACCGGCATTCCTGGCGGCTTATACTAAAACAAGTGCGAATAAAGTGGGGTTGAATCCGTTTAGAGCAATTCCATTACCTAACTGGAGAGTATCATACAATGGATTTACGAAGTTTAAATGGATGCAAAAAGTGTTTACCAACTTCACCATTACGCACGGCTATAACTCTACGCTCACGGTGAATAGTTTCCAAACCAACTTAGATTATCAAGGTAATGGAGACATTTTTGGCGGCAACCGATTAGATACGCTTAATGGTAACTACTTCACGCAGTTTAATATGCCAAGCATTATTATTAATGAACAACTTTCGCCACTTCTTGGAGTAGACATGATGTTTAAAAATAATTTGACAGTGAAATTTGACTACAAGAAAAGCAGAAGCTTAGCCATTAACTTTGCCGATTTCCAGATGGTAGAAACCAACTCGTCTCAAATCACATTTGGTGCGGGCTATAAAGTGAAAGGATTAAAACTACCAATTAAGATAAAAGGCAAAAAAATTCGCTTAGATAATGATTTGAATTTCCGTTTTGACTTTAGTTATCGCGATAATGTAACCATCAATCACCGCATTGATGAATTGCAGCCGCAAGTGACGCAGGGCAACACGACAATTACCATTCAGCCGAGTATAGATTACATCATCAACAAACGGATGAATGTGCGCCTGTTCTTTGATCAAACCCGCAGCATTCCGAAAATATCTACAGGTTTCCCTACGGTAAACACGCGCGGAGGCTTGACGTTCCGTTTCTCACTAGCGGATTAGTGAACCGATGAGCGTGGCAACTGTTTAAATAATTGTTTATTTGTAACGTATATGTATAGATCAAGTAGTTCGGGCATTGACACACGGAGCGTGGTGTTTAGTTTGATAGCTATCAACGTAGTTTTTTTTGCGTTGAGCAGCTGGCAAGGTAATTTTATGTACAGTTGGTTAGCACTTTTTTATCCGGCTAGTCCGTTGTATAAACCAACACAGTTAATTGGGCACCTGTTTATGCATGCCAATTTTATGCATATTTTTTCTAATATGTTTGCGCTCTTCATGTTTGGCACAGTGCTAGAGCGAGTGTGGGGTCCGCAGCGATTTTTGTTTTTCTATTTTGTAACAGGCTTGGGCGCGGTAGCTTTGCACTTAGGTGTACAAGCTTGGATACTCTATAATTTCACCGGTTCCTTTGCGCCAAGCATAGAACAGCTTAGTGAGTTCCCTCAAATTGCTAACACCTATATCATTCCCACAGTTGGTGCATCTGGTGCGGTGTTTGGCATATTAGCGGCTTTTGGTTTGTTGTTTCCAAACACAGAAATGATGCTCATCTTTTTACCCGTTCCTATCAAAGCCAAATATTTTATTTCTCTGTACATTTTTTGGGAGTTGTATCGAGGAATGAGTATGGCCGATGGCGACAACGTGGCGCACTTTGCTCACTTAGGAGGTGCTTTGTTTGGTTTTATTTTGGTCAAACTTTGGAATAGAAATAGAGATTTTTTGTATTGAATTTACTAGTGGAAAGAAATTTATGTTGACCGGAACACTCAAAGGCGATTTGCAATATCATTTACGCAATGGCTCCATCATTATTCGATTAATCATCGTTAACGTAGCGGTGTTTTTAGTATATGGCCTTTTGGCGGTGCTTTGCTTTTTGATAAGCAACTCGACTATTACCGCTTTTTTATCTGATAATTTAATGGCGTATAGCAGTTGGTCAGGAGCGCTGCAAAAACCATGGACGGTGCTCACCTATCAGTTTTTTCATATCTCGCTATTTCATATTTTCTTCAATATGTTGTGGCTCTATTGGTTTGGTGAAATCTTCATACTCTACTTGGGCGAGAAAAAAATTTTCCCGTTGTATCTCGTAGGGGGGGTGTTTGGCTGGTTGATTTTTGCATTGGCTATTAATTATATTCCTGCGCTGAGTAACGGAGCGGCAAACAGCCGTTTGTTGGGTGCTTCTGCCGGCATCATGGCTATTGTTTTTGGAGCTGTAGCCATTCGCTCCGACCACGAGTTACGATTACTGTTTATTGGAAACATTAAGATACTTTATGTTGCTTTGATTTCCTTGGTATTAGATTTGTTGGCAGTGCCCCAGGGTGGAGCCGGCACTTATTTTTCGCATCTTGGTGGAGCGCTGTTTGGCTATGGCTATGTTAAGCTTTGGTATAGCGGAACAGATTTATTTGCATTTATAGACACCGTTAAAAATTGGTTTAAGCCAAAGTCTAAAGTAAAATCGATGTATGTGAATAGAGCGAACAATCAACGAGAAGAGAAGCTGACAGATGAAACACAGAAGAAATTGGATGACATCTTAGATAAAATATCTCGCTCGGGATACGACAGCTTAACTCAACAAGAGAAAAATTTCTTGTTTCAATATTCAAAAAATAGCTAAATTGTTTCAGTGAAAATACTGTTACGATTTGTTGCTTTTGGATTGCTGGTTTCATTGCTACTGACTAAGCTGTCTGTCACGTTGAATCCAAAATTTTTTTGGCCGCTTTCCTTTTTGGGGTTTATGTTTCCGTTCGTTTATGTATTTGGTGTTTTGCTTTTCGCTTGGTTGTTGTTGAGCAAAGATTGGACGGCTATAATTTTACTGCTTGTTTTAATTTGGACGTGGCCAATGGCAAAGTTAACCTATGCCACAAGTGAACCGCAACTGGCAAAGCATAAAATAATGATATGGAATGTCAAGAATTTTGGTTTGTATGAACGCCAAACCAATATGCAAACTCGACAGCAAATAATGGCTGAAATCAAACTGGCTAACCCCGATATTCTTTGTTTGCAAGAATTTTATACTAACGACCAGCAGTTTAAAAATGTAGAATACATTAAAGATAGTTTAGGTTACAACTATGTGCATTTTAATCCAAGCATTAGTCAAACGATTAAAGCGCGTAATAAGACACAAAAACTGACATGGAAGAATGGCATACTTAACCAAAAGTGGGGTGTGGCTACTTTTTCAAAGTTTCCTATAGAACTCGCAGCACGACTGGATTTTCAAAACTCCCAAGTAAATGATTGTATTTATTCAGACATTGAGATAGATGGAAAGTTGACGCGTGTTTTTAATGTCCACTATGAGTCTGTGCATTTGGCTAATCAAGACTACGCGACTATTGATAGTCTGGAAAGTGCTCAGTCAACACGGTGGCCGGCCATACGTAGCATTTTGCGAAAGATGAAATACGCCAATTTGCGCAGAGCCGTGCAGGCAGAGGATGTTGCTAAATTAGTGAATAGTTTTGATGGTCGTAGCATCGTGTGTGGCGACTTTAATGACATTCCTATTTCCTATACGTATCATCACACGAAAGGAAATTTACAAGATGCTTTTGTAGTGCGAGGTAATGGATATGGAGCCACCTATATCAATAATTTTCCGTTATTCAGAATTGATTATGTTTTGTTAGATGAACAAATTCAGGTGAAATCTTATCAACGAATAGAAGAAGTGCTGAGCGACCATTTGGGTGTAGTAGTGGGTTTTGAATAAAATTTCCCACTGTTGTTTTCCGTCTTTTGTTCCGTCCTTAATTCTCTATATTCGCCCTCATGCAGTCCTTGAAAATTTATAACACTTTAAGCAGAGAAAAAGAAGTTTTTGCACCTATTAATGCTCCGCACGTAGGTATGTATGTGTGTGGACCAACGCTATATAGTCACGCTCACTTGGGTAATTGTCGCACGTTTATGTCGTTTGATGTGGTGTTTAGGTATTTGACACATTTGGGTTATAAAGTTCGTTATGTGCGCAATATTACGGACGTGGGTCACTTAGAAAACGATGGTGATGAAGGCGAAGATAAAATTGCTAAGCGCGCGCGTTTAGAGCAATTGGAGCCGATGGAAATTGTGCAGAAATACACCGTAGATTTTCATCATGTGTTACAGCAGTTTAATCTATTGCCACCAAGCATTGAGCCAACGGCTTCGGGTCACATCATTGAGCAGATAGAAATGACCAAACAGATTATTGACAACGGTTATGCTTATGTGGTCGATGGCACGGTTTATTTTGATGTAGAAAAATTCGCGAAAGAATATCCTTACACGCAACTCAGTGGAAGGAAGTTGGAAGACTTGCTCGAAAACACGCGCGACCTCGATGGACAAGATGAAAAGCGGGGACGATTAGATTTTGCGCTTTGGAAGAAAGCTAAACCGGAGCATATCATGCGCTGGCCGAGCCCATGGGGCGAAGGCTTTCCGGGTTGGCATATTGAGTGCTCTGCTATGAGTACAAAATATTTGGGCGAAGAATTTGATTTGCATGGCGGAGGTTTAGATTTAGCGCCAACACACCACACCAACGAGATTGCACAACATGCCGCTTGCCATCACAAGTCACCGGCTCGCGTTTGGATGCACACCAACATGCTGACCGTAAACGGGCAAAAAATGTCGAAGTCATTGAACAATTCTTTTTTGCCGGAAGAGCTTTTTGCGGGCACACATCCGTTGTTAGAAAAAGGCTATTCGCCCATGTCGGTTCGGTTCTTCATGTTGCAAGCGCACTATCGCAGCACACTCGATTTCTCTAACGTGGCGCTGCAAGCTGCAGAGAAAGGCTATCAGCGATTGATGAATGCTTTAAAATTGGTTGCTAGTTTGAAAACATCGGGCACATCATCGGTGAAAGTACAGGCGCTGGTAGATGACGTTTACAACGCCTTGAATGATGATTTTAATACTCCGATTGCACTTGCTGCTTTATTTGAAGGCGTAAGGATTATAAATTCGATAAATGACGGGAAAGACACTATCACCGAAGCAGATAAAACTTTACTCCAAAAACTGTTTAACGAAATAGTAGTTGACGTACTAGGATTGAAAGAGGAAGAAGCCGGCAACTCGGATAAGTTGGACGGATTGATGAATTTGATTTTAGAATGGCGAAAAGATGTGCGTACCAAAAAAGACTTTGCTGCTTCTGATAAAATCCGCGATGAGTTATTGAAGATTGGTATTCAAGTGAAAGACGGTAAAGATGGTGTGACGTGGACGGTGCAGTAAGTGTCACACCACATATTGGATTTTTTAACCACAGATAACTCAGATATAATACTGATAAACTATGCAATCATATCATTTTCCCAGACTGTTTCTTGCCCTTTTATTGTTTGTTGCTGCTTGTAATACTGACCCGAAGCCTAGCGATGTGGTTGTGGACGAAACACCAAAAGTAGTTGTCGATGCTCCTGCGTTTAGTGCAGACACCGCTTATAATTATATTCAAAAACAGTTATCGTTTGGGCCGAGAGACATGAACAGCAAAGGCCACGAAGCTTGTGCTGTTTTTTTGATTAGCGAAGCGAAACGATTTGCTGACACGGTTTACGTGCAGCGCTTTGATGCCACAGGCTACGATGGCAAAACGCTTAAGAGCACTAACATCATAGCCTCGTTCAATCCTCAAGCTACTTCACGCATTTTGCTTTGCTCGCATTGGGACAGCCGCCCTTGGGCCGATCAAGACAGCAAAGACCAAGACAAACCTATTTTGGCGGCTAACGATGGCGCGAGCGGTGTGGGTGTGCTGCTTGAAATTGCGCGATTACTTAAAGCAAATCCAACTGCCAATATTGGCGTTGATGTTTTCTTTATTGACACTGAAGACTACGGCAAGTCGGGCTACGAAGACTCTTATTGCCTAGGCTCACAATATTGGGCAAAGAACCCCCACTTACTCGGCTACAAAGCCGACTTCGGCATTTTGCTCGACATGGTGGGTGCGCCCGGAGCGCAGTTTGCTCGTGAAGGCAATTCGGCTTTCAATGCCGGATGGGTGTTGGATAAGGTTTGGACAAACGCCAGTCAACTTGGCTATGGCTCGCGGTTTATTCAACAAAGCATCGGGCCGATTACAGACGACCATCTTTACATTAATAATATCATCAAAATCCCGACCATAGACATCATTCACTATGACCCTACTTCGCCTTCTCAAACCTTTGGTGCCTATTGGCATACGCACGAGGACGATATGGATGCCATTGATAAAGGCACATTAGAAGCTGTGGGCCGCACGGTGGTGTACACGGTATTTCAATACAATGCGGAGAAAGGAGCGAAAAAGTAATGGTTTTAGATTACAACTCTTCTTTTAATCGATAAGTAAACAAATCTCCGTGGCGGAGTTTAAGCTCATTGATAACAGCTTGCTTTTCGATAATGATTACCCTTTTCCCTGCCTTGGCGAGTTGTACGGCCAGCGCTAAACGTTGCGATTCATCAAGAATAACCGTCCCTTTTTTGTAGGTCACTTCATCAAACGTGATGGCCTCGGGAGTTTGCATCGCTTGGTCAAATAGAAAGTGTAAGTGCTGTCGGTTCACCTCGTCTGTAGCTTCGCCAATCAGCAGGCGATAGTCGGTTTGCTGTGCAAAAAGATTGAGTGCGCGATTGTCGCGCGGAAAGCAAGGCCCACCAAACCCATCGCCATACTGCAAATACTTGTGCCCAATGCGCGAATCGGCACCGATGGCTTGAAGGATTTTTTCGGGGTTTGCTCCGGCTTTCACGGCCAAGTTGCCCACGGAGTTGGCAAACGAGATTTTGGTGGTCAAAAAACAGTTAGTGGCTATTTTGCAAATCTCTGCGCTTAGCGGATCCATGCGGCAGATGGTCGGCTGGCTGCGACACAAACGACCGTAGATTTCCGTCAAAATCGTTCCCGCTTCCTCACTACCCTCGCCTATCAAAATTTGGTCGGGGTAAAGCTGGTCGTGAATGATGTTGCCTTGCGCTATGAACTCCGGATTGTAAGTGACGGTGTAATTGTACTCGCTCAGTTTCGCTTGCAGCGTGGCGCAATAGCCGGGCATCACCGTGCAGCCAATAACCAGATGAACGGTTTGGTTTCTTTTGCCGAAGGCAATTAACTCCTCTGCCACGCGCTCAATCTGCGAATGGTCGTAAGCTCCGTTCTGCAATGATGGCGTAGCCACCATCACGAAAAGAATGGTGGTGTCGTCATTCAACACATCGCTAATCGCAACCGTAGCGCGAAATTTAGTGCTTTTGGCCAACAGCTCATTCACTTGCGGCTCGTAACTAAAGAAGGATTTGTTGTTCAGCGCTCCCACATAATCTTCATGAACGTCAACACCTGTAATGGTATAGCCATACTGCTCTAAGTTTAACCCAAAGCACAAGCCCAATTTCCCAATACCTAAGATGCTGATGTTCATGACCATAAATTCTTGGCGGCTAAGGTATAGAAAACAACTATTTCTATTAAGCTAATTGAATGAATTACTGACTAAAAGAGCATACAGTTGATTACACCAAATGCTACACTTTCTGCCATGCCATTCAATTTTAATTGGGCATTCGTGAATGAGCTTAAAATTTGCTAGTATTACCAATCAATATTTCGCTACTATTTGACCATGCATTTTTGTACGATAACCACTTCCGACCATTATTTCAAGGTGTTAGCGCTCCGCGACTCTTTGTTGGCGATTGGTGCGCGGTTTCAGCTTCATGTACTTATTATTGATTCAACAGCTAAAGACAATATTAGCCAATCAATTCTTAAATATGATTTAAGTGTGTTGAAGACCGACCCGATTGGCCAAGCGATTATTCAAAAATATTCAACTAAAGCCGACAAGCTGCGCTGGAGTTTGAAGCCGGTCTTTTTACAACATCTTTTAAAGCAAAATGAAATTAGTTCGGTCATTTATTTGGATAATGACATTGCCTTTTTTAGTGACTACACTTTTTTGTTTGATTATCTCAATACACATTCTTTTTTACTCACGCCTCATCATTATGAGCGCTCATCCGACCACAGTCAAAATATGCTCGAAGCCAATTTTCGATTGGGCTTGTACAATGCCGGATTTGTGGGGGTAAATCGCCAAGCAAAATCTACTTTACAGTGGTGGGCGGAATGTTGCTTGTATCGATGCGAGAAAAATGCGTTTCGAGGCACGTATGATGACCAAAAGTATTTAGACCTGGTGCCGGTTATTGATGAGGGCGCAATGGTGCTTCGCCACCAAGGCTGCAACATAGCCGAATGGAATCGCTACGTTTGTTACCGCACCGAAAAAGACGGACAAGTGTATATTAATAGTATTTATCCATTAGTCTTTATTCATTTCAACTATTCAACTATCCGTGAAATCGAGCTAGGCAATGACCCCTTGCTTTTGCATCATTATAATCGCTATTTTGATTGGATGAAAAAGTACAACCCGACAATTACAAGAGGTCAGTTTATTGTGTCTCCGCCAATAATAGAAAGAGTAAAATATCGCATCTGGAAATGGGCTACCGACATGGGATGCTAAGGGTTTTCAGCAATTGGTAGTATTCAAAATGCCCTTGGTTGTTCAGATGAGGATTGGCAGCTTCGTCATACCAACTTGATTGAACTTGCGGAGTGTAAAAATACTTACTTAGCGTTGCATCATTTAATAATGCGGCATACTTCTCTTTATATTTTTCCAAAATCAAATTTGCATCCTTCGCCTCGGGAATAACTACAATCTTCAGCGTGCAATTATTGGCTGTGCAAATCTCAACCAACTGTTTTAAATGTTTAATCGTAACCTCAGGGTGGGTGCGCGCTCGCTCAAAAGCTTGTTTTTCTTCCCAGCGAAATTTTACAGCATAAAGCCTAGCTAGAGCAGCACTTTTACTCACCAACCATTCGAGAAGATTATCAGGATTGCGGAGAAACAGTTTTTTGGTTATCAGATAATCATAAGCCGATTGGGCCGAGTTGAAATGCCGTCCATCCATATCTGCATAAATGGTTCCTGCATTTGTCCAATAGTAATAAGGCTGCCCGGTGTTTGCTCGGTCTTCGCGCATCAAATCGTTGCCCATAAAGAACAGGACAAACACTTCATTGGGTTGAATAGTAGGAATATATTTTTCAGCCAATGCGGCATATTGCAACGGGTCAGCGGCCGGTATGCCGAGGTTAATGACTTCTTTTGAACTGTCCCGTGCCAACAAATCGCAAAATGAGTTTTTGTAAAACGGTTTTGCACTCATACCCCATGTAAAGCTATCGCCAATAAACAGGAGTTTACGTATAGTACTATCCAAGGCAGTAAATGACTTGGTGCGAAATCCCTCCTCATTGATAAACACGCCTTGCTCGTTGAAGTACGCACGATTAGCTACAAGAATTCCTTCCTCATTGGTCACAAAATCGGGGATAACCACGAGCGAATCTACCGGTTTGAAGTAACTCAAACTTGGCCGCAAATCACCCGGCAGGTAACCTATGCATCGCAGCGATATTTCTATTCCTGCCGCAATAAACAGCAGAGCAAGAAAGATTTTAAGTGATTTTTTGAGCATAGTTAATGAGCACGAATTGCACTCAAAGGTGTTATAATTTTGTGTAAGTGCCGCGCATGACAAAAATCATTATATTTTAGCCGATAGCCACTAATTTTGATACAAAAATAGTACAAGCCATGAGAGCAGTAATGAACGATAAAGAACTGGAGAAACAGTTTCAGCAAGATGGATATGTGATTATTCCTTTTTTGAATGACTCGGAAGTAGCCGATTTGAAGAAAGCATTTTTTGAACTATTGCCCACGAGCGGAGGTAACATTACGGCAGGTGATACCGGCATGGACTCACTTATTACTTACGACTTCACATTCATTGATAAGAACATTGAGTATAAACAAGCCGTGTATGATAAGATAACCACTTACTTCAAACCACATGTAGAAAAATGGCTGGCCGACTATCGTCCTATTATCGCCAACTACATTCGCAAGAATACAGATGCCGGAGAGGTGCCTTTGCATCAAAATTGGGCATTTGTAGATGAGCGAAAGTGTACGTCTGTTTCGATTTGGTGTCCTTTAGTTGATAGTAACTTAGATAA
>Ga0315903_10006536_pt1 | contig 14837 bp, 26 predicted proteins | sample LakEriMetagenome_7_FD_203524 | JGI IMG/M metagenome (GOLD analysis project Ga0315903, IMG submission 203524) | Freshwater fungal communities from buoy surface, Lake Erie, Ohio, United States - Buoy 2 MA119 | ecosystem: Environmental > Aquatic > Freshwater > Lake | place: USA: Lake Erie, Ohio...
GGCGGTGTTGTGTATTTCTCAAACGCAACGACATGGGCCTCTTCGGGCACATTAGACCAATACGAACTTGTAGTGGGAGGGGGCGCAGGGAGTCCTCCTATCACAATAAACAATAGTGCCACAGCGGGAACGATTCTCACAAGCAATGGGAACAGCAACAATCCATCCTGGACTGCCGCCACCTACCCCACTTCCACATCCATAAACCGCATTCTGTTCAGCTCGGCCAATAACGTAATTGACGAAATCGTTGCGCCAAACACGGCTGATACATTTCTAAAATGGGACGGAACAACGTTTACATGGGATACGGCAGGAGGCGGAGGCGGAAGCGGAACTGTGACAAGTGGAGGAGATAAAGAACTTGCCTATTACGACTCGGCTGGCACAACAGTACAAGGGCTTGCGGTTTCTCCAAGCAATGGAACCTTTATACTTTCCCAAACAATTACGAGTGGCACTCCTGCCAATCCTGCATGGACGGCAGTGACAGGAACGGGAGACGTAGTGTTAGCGACAAGCCCCACAATAGATACGTCGTTTACGGCAACATACGCCACATCGGATACATTGGCTCAATTTGATGTGAGTAAAAATTTAGTGAGCGCAACAACGGGGGTAGGTGTAATTACAGCCCTTGGTGTACCCGTGGGAACAGCAGGAGCATTTGTCGTTAATGGCGGTGCGCTTGGCTCGCCCGCATCTGGAAATTTTACTACAGGAACTTTTACTTGGCCTACGTTTAATCAGAACACTTCAGGCAGTGCGGCCTCTCTTACAACATCAAGAGATATACAAACAAACCTTGGCTCCACATCAGCAGCGGCCTTTAATGGGACGGCAAACATCACTCCAGGCGTGACAGGAACGTTGCCAGTAGGTAATGGCGGAACTGGCGCACCGTCTCTAACCGCTTTTGCTGTATTGTGCGGAGGAACTACAGCTACAGGCGCAGTTCAATCTATTGTGAGCGTAGGGACTGCCGGGCAAGTGCTTACGTCAAATGGCGCTGGTGCGCTCCCCACCTTTCAAACAGGAGGAGGTTCGGTTGCTTTAAACTCGGTTCTTGCCTCCACTGCGTCAGCCACTATATCTCATGGAAACTTTACAAATACTTGGAATTGGAATAGCAATACAACAAGCAATGCTTTTGTTTTTGGTTCAACGAGTATAACAACAGCAGCTTTGCTTGCCGTTTCTCATACGACATCTGCATATACAGGTGGGGGTATTGTATCGTTTTCTTCAACAGGAATAACAAGTGGGAATTTATTAGCGCTCGGTATATCAGGAAGTGCGGCTACATCGGCAGAAAATTTAGTCATCACCAACTCCTCAACAGCAAACACTTCAGGGAGAGGGTTGGATATTTCCATAACCGAAGCAACGGCAAGCGGGAATACTTTTGGTGCATTTATTTCTAACACAAAAACGGGGGCAACATCAACCAACACGGCTATAAGTTTAACTGCATCAGGAGGCACAACAAACTACGCTCTCGATGTTGTTGCTGGTATCTCTCGCTTTGCCGCAGGAACCGCAACTACTCCTCAATTGATTCTTACGCCATCTACAGCGGCAGGAGGCACAACATTCACTGGGACTGTCAATGGCTCTATTTGGTATGACACCAATAGCAGCGGAACGGCCACCTCGGCATTCAGCGTTTATAAGGATACAAGCATTACAAGGCTTGTTACAGTGGCTCGAAATCCAGATTTTGCTACAGGCTCAGGAAGCGGGGTTGTTGTTGCGGACGTAAACGGGACGCTTTCTAAAAGTGCTGACCTAACGGCCTTGGGGATATTTAGCGTCCATGCCAATACAGGAAACATCACAACAAATGCCACCGAAACCACAATGATTGGTACAAGTTTGGTTGGGAGCACAACGCTTCCGGCTAACTTTTTCGGAGTGGGAAAAACGGTGCGAATTTATGCGTCTGGAACGGTGGACAACGCAAACAATGATGATACTACAATCAGATTTAAACTTGGAGGCACAACCATCGGCACGTTTAGCATAGTAGATATGCACGACACCACTGCAAATGATTTTGTGATGGAGGCATACATAATTTGCAATGCTGCTGGAGCAAGCGGAACTGTGCGTGTTGGTGCAACATTTTTTGTAGAAGGAACCACGGCAAGCGGTGAGCACACTTGGTATATGCCAGTGGCTACACAAACAGGGACGATAAATACTACAAATGCACTTGCCTTAGATATTACAAATCAATGGGGACAAACTACGTGTACGATGGTGGTTAATTTTATGACTTGTTATTACCTAAACTAATATGCCATTCACCACCATATACGGAGACGGAAACGGCACGAGAGTGATAGGGGATGGAACGTCTATTGAGCAGGCCCTACACCCCACCGTAATGAATTACATTGCCGAAATGCGTTCACCAACCGGAGGCAACTATGCCATGTCCGTGAATGAAATTGATGCTGTCAATAATATGGTGCAGGCAATGGTGGCTAATGGAATATGGAGCAAAATGAAAGCGGTTTATCCAGTGATTGGAGGAACTGCTGCGGCTCATAAATATAATCTTGTGGACCCAAGGGATAACAATGCTGCTTATAGATTAGTTTTTAGCGGAGGATGGACTCATTCATCAACAGGAATGTTGCCAAATGGCACAAATGGATATGCAGATACTTTTTTAGCTGGTAATGTATTAAGTCGTAATAGTACGCATTTAAGTTACTACTCAAGAAGTAATACAGCAGGAGGAACGGGCATAACTAAAGTTGAAATGGGGTATGCTGCTCTTGGTGTTGTTTCTTGTAATTTGATTATCAAGAGGTTAAATGTAACATTTGCAGGTGCAATTAACACATTAACATTTAATGGTCAAACAACATCACTAACAGATACGAGAGGTTTTTTTATTGGAAATCGCAATAGCGCAACAGTTCATTCTCTATATAGGAACGGAGAGTTATTTATAAGTGGTAATGACAATTCAGTAAATCCTACATCTGCTCTTACTATTTGGATTGGTGCAAGAAATCAAGGGCCAACAAATTATACAGACAGACAATGTGCATTTGCATCAATTGGCGATGGATTAACGGAAGAAGAGGCGAGAGCCTTCAGTGCGATTGTTCAAGCATATCAACAGAAATTAGGCAGAGCCGTATAAAACTATGAACACAAAACAATACCAGGGATATACCCTCTATCAAATCAGCAACCAACCATCCATCCCCGAAATGGAGCGTTGGGTTAGCTGGGCAGGACTTGACATTGAGTGCGACCCCAATTATGGCTATTACATTCGTATGAAGTATCGCTTATGGGCATTCATAAACGACATAGAGATTCCTATTGCGCCCGGAGCTATGTATGTCAATCTAATAGCAACAAACGACACTTGCGTGGACGACAAAGGAATTATCGTGCCTTGCGAAACACCAGAAAGCATGGGAGAATATAACTACTATATGTCCATGTGGAATCAGCCCGTAGTGATTCAAGATTTTGTTGTTTCAAAAATCATTTGGGCAGATGCCGAAGGGAAGTTTAACACATTCTAAGCCATGAAAGGAGACAAGAAGTACACAGCAACAATAGGAGGAAAGACCCGCTCCTTCGGAGCGAAGGGATATTCCATTGCTCCTGGAACACCAAAGGGCGACAATTATTGCGCTCGTTCCTCCGGCATTAAGCCATGTGCCAATCCCCCCTGCGCTAATATGTTAAGCAGAAAAGCATGGGGCTGCGTGGGCAAAAAATCTGTGGCCTCAAAGGCTGTGAAGTTCACAAGAAAATAGGAAACTATTTTTATATTTGCGCATATAATGTATAAATAAACATTCGTATGACAAATTTTAAAACATTGCTGATGCTACGGTCGTTCAATGACCAACTTCAGAAAAACATCGAAGGTGCGGACGACATCATCCCACTCGTACAATTGAAGAAAATGGTGAAGAAATTTACCGCAAAGTATGAGGAGTTTGATGAAACGGTGGAAGACCTTCGGCTTGACCATTGCTTTAAGGAGGGAACCAAAATCGTCAGGGACGACAAGGGGAACTACCAATGGACAGCAGAAGGAGAGAAGGCTTTCCGCAAAGCGTACAAAGAACTTCTTAACACGGAAGTTATGCTGCCCGCCGATTTCAAGCCGCTGAACTATTACGAACTGGGAATGGCTCTTCCTGCTGATTTCATGAAGGCCAATCCGTGGGACGCAATGGCCGAGGCTCTCGCCCCGTTCTACACATACGCAACAGATTTTAATTAACGCATATAATGAAACTTCAGGAGATTCTTGAAATCAAGGCCACCATCATTGAGGTGGGGAAGGATTCGCCACTCATTGCTTACATGGCCTTCTACGAACCTCTCCACAGTTGGATGAGTGGCGTAGCTGCCGGATGGGACACCTCGGCTAAGTTTATCCTGAATGTTGTCATGGCTATTTATGGACTCCTTCGCATCATCGACATCATTAGGAAGTGGAAAGACGACCCCAAAGATGGAGATGACGACAATGAAGGAGGCGATATTAAATAACGATTTAGTTTTTAAGGGCATCCTTCTTGCTCTCATAGGTTTTCTATTCATAGGAAACCGCAACTTGAAGGAACAAAACGAAAGGCTGGGGAAAGACATCTCCGGCCTTTCTGTTGCCCTCTCTGAAAGCCTTGACACAACACGAAACAAGTTCGGCCAAATGCAGGCCAAGACGCAGGCCATTGTTCTGTCTCAGGAGCAGGCCAACGAATTCCTAAAGAAAGAAACTGAAAGCCTGAAGGAACGCTTTGACGTTCGCATAAAAGGCATAAAGACATACAGCCAGGCAGGCATACAATACACACTTCCTGTTAGTGTCATTGGTCGTGACACAATTATTTACAACAATACAGAGCGTGTGTATTACACGCCCTATGGAACGCTCTACACGAACGGAGACAGCCTTGAGGGAGCGTTAGCCATTAACGACACAATACGCATTGTAGTGAGCAAGGGGAAGCGTAAGAGCTGGTGGAGATTCTGGCAGAAGCGCCCCTTGGAAACGAACGCCTTCATGTCCTCTCCGAACGGAAGCGTAACGCAACTAAGGAGCGTCCTTGTTCAATAGGAATTTGCTATATTTGCATAATGTACAACATTGCCTCTCCCATTACGCCCATCAAAGGCATAGCCCCTCGAAAGGAAAAGGCTATGGAGGGAGGCAAATGGAAAATTGTTGAGGAGTTTAACGGCAAGAGCCATGAAGACGGAGGCATTGACATTCTCGTTCAGGGTGGTGTTGTTAAACGTATTCACGCCCCCTATCACAAGCCTGATGAATACGCCAAGGGAGGGAGCTTTTGGAAAAGCCTCGGAGCGACAGCGTATGGCGTAGGAGAGGGCCTGCTCGACACAATTACAATGGGAGCGACAGACCAGCTCACGGACATGGGCTACGAGGCCCTTCAGAGAGCAGGAGGAAGTTCAGAACAAGAAATCCGTGAGCAGAACTCTCTGCGTGGGTATGGAACGACAGCCGGGGCAATAGGCGGAGCTTTTCTTACAGGAGGAGCAACAACAGGAACGGCTATTCAGCAAGGTGCAAAGGGTGTTGGAGCAGGCGTAAGCCAGGGCTCCCCCAACAGCAAGTTTGCCCAAGGCGTAGGAACATTCCTTCCTCTTGCGGGGAACATTGCTGGAATGGCTGTTGGGAATACGGGGTTTGACGCAGGCTCTAAGCTGGGCAAGTTTGCCCAAGGAGCAGGAAAGCTAACGAAATACAACCCCGCCATTCAGGCAGGGCTTTCCGCAGTTATGCGGCCACAAGGGCAGCCCCAAGTGGGAGGTTTTCAGCAAGCCGTCCGTGAGGTAACGCCTTTCACAACGCCTGGAATGATGCAGAGTTATAAGCAGCTCGGACAAGAACTCTCAGGGGCCGCAAGCCCTCGTCAGCAGACGGCCATGTCCCTGATGGATGGCGTACAGAACTTCGGAGGCGAAGGCGGTCCGATACAGTTTCAGCAGCAGCCAATTCAGCAATCAGACGCATTCAATTACCTATCACGATACGGAGTAAATGTCTAAGCATATAGAAGCGGAAGGAGGGGAGCTGCTCATTGAAACCTCCAATGGCTACAAGGCCATCATCCCGAAGAACATGGCGGCGTGGGTGAAGGAACACATAAAGAGTGGGAATCACGCTGCCGTTGATCATTACGTAAAAGGACTAAAAGAGCTGAAGCCCGGGAGCAAGGCCCGGATGGGAGGCTGTTTATAAATTATGGCAACAACAAAGAAATCATCCGCTCCTTCGGTGAAAATAAGTTTCGGCAAACGCCGGGAGGGGAAGGCACAGAAGTCCTATGGCCCGAAGGACAGCAAGCCCAAACAATATAAAGGACAAGGGAAATGAAAACATTAAAGGACTTGTGGGTAGAGTGGCATGAGGTGATTCTCGCCCCCGTTTATTACTTCGGCTTTCTGCTGATATACAATTACACAAGCGTATGGCTTCACGACGAAGCCGCCGCCCTCTATCCAATAGGAAGGTATGTGGACCTGCTCTCCATTCCTTCCCGCTATTACATTGTCGTTGTCTTAGGAACGCTTGGCTTCCGGATCAACACTCCGGCTTTTTTTAGGGCTGTGTTTGGAGATCGGGCTAACGGAAAAACAAGAGACAACATTGTTAAGGACAATCACTTCCAGACGCTATGGCTCGCATTATTCTCATATGCCTTGCATTTGCTTATAGCGGCCATTGTGTCGCTCAAATAAGCTGCATAAAGGATCAGGCAAGAAAGCTTATTGGAACCCGGGAGGGGCCAATCAATAATCGCGGCCCTCGGGTGGACAGCATTATTCGCTTTGCCGGCGGCATCCCGGGGCAGGCCTGGTGTTCGTACACCATGATATACCTCTGGAAGAAATGCGGCGTTCCGCACAAAGGAACAAACGGAATGGCTATGTCCTGGGCCAGGGCTGACAGGGCCGTCCCAGATCGGGTGAGGCCAACGGATTTGTTTACTATTTACAACAGGGCTCTCGGCCGGATCGGACACGTGGGCCTCGTGTACGAGGTGTATCCAGAGGAGACGTTCTTTAAATCGTTCGAGGGGAACGTGAACGCCAGAGGAGACAGGGAAAGCCGCCGATCAATGGCCGGCTGCCTGATCAGGGAATATAACGTGGCCAACGGGTTCTTCCGGTGGGATAGGAAATAAAAAAGGGCCCGAAGGCCCCGTTTCAATAATAGCTCTGAGCTACAGCAAGGATCGATGAGGCTCGCTGCCTTAGGCTGGCAACGTAGCGCTCAACCTCCTCCCACTTCTCGGCAACGTAATAGCCGCGGCTGCTGGCCACCAGATTCCGGACGAGCGAATTAATGCGGATGTAGTTAATCATTCTACGCATCCTGACGGCACTTGTGTACACGCCAATGCTCCAGAGGTAGTCTCTGAGCTGTCGGTTATTCATGGCTTGTTCAGGGCCTTTCAACGTTGCCAGCTTTTCAGCTAATGCTTCTGCCACCTTTATTTCATCTTCTGACAGGTGGGCGGTCAGTTCTTCAAATCCAATTACCATTGTCGTCTTGTTTGGTTTTAATAAATTCAAATGCCTCTACAAATTCATCCCAGACTGTCCTGCTCCGGCCTATTGTCATCCTTGCACCATTCTTGAACATCAGGTGAACGCGCTGGTTTTCGGTGTCCACTGCATACCCCAGCATCTGGTATGGATTAACGCAGTAGCTCCGGTGGGCTTTCAGCAGGCGAGGGAAGCGCTCACGCATCTTCTCCATCGTCATGTGAATGCGAATAGCTCCGTGGCAGGTGACTACATTTTCGTAGTCAGCTTCCTGCTCTACGTACAGGATGTCCCTCCAGTCGAGGGCGTAGAACCAGTTAAGGTTGTCGATCTTAGTTTTAACAATCATCATATATTTATTTATTTAACAAAATTGAACATAATTTTCGACGTATAAAATAAAAAGAGCGACCAATGGCCGCCCTATTTACAAAAGCAAAATGCAATACTTAAAACTTTCTATTTTTTCTTGGCAGTCTTTGCAGACTCCTTGAAAGCTTTTGCTGTCGGTGCGCCAGGAGTCCCTGGCTTCCTCATTTTCTCGCCTGATCCGGCAGCTATGCGCTCCCGCTTGGCGTTAATGTTTGCGTAGAGTCCCGGCTTTTTCATAAAATATGTTGTTTAAATTAACTATTGCTATGGCTTGTTTGTGACAATCAAATTTAACATTTTTGTGTATGCAAATTAGAAAAGAATGTTTGTGTTGTGGGGTTTCCTATAATGTTTCTAAATACAGGGCGGAAATCTCAAAGTATTGTAGTAGAAAATGCTTAGCCAAAGATAGGGTCTCTATTTTACACTCAATTAATGTCCCTAAAATGAAAGGCAATAAGCCGCATAATTTTAAGAACATATCAATCGATTGTAAAAAATGTGGCATCACTTTCTCAATTTCTCCGAGCCGAGTAGGTAAAAAATTTTATTGCTCTCAAAAATGTTATTCAGAAGCCCAACGCAATCTCAATGTAGCTAAATACAATAGGGTTACACAGGAAGGGAGAAGGGTATCGGAGCATATTTTAATTGCAGAAAAATTAATCAAAAGAAGCCTTAGCCCAAATGAACACATTCATCATATCAATGGTATTTGCTCCGATAACCGAATTGAAAATTTAGCAATTATTGATGCAAAAGTTCACAACTCTCTCCATTCTAAACATAGGAAACACCCTATTCCATTGGATGGCATAGAAGTTATTTTCCTTTCTTCATTGGCTTAGCCATAGGCTTGGGCGCAGGCTTAGATTTCCCAGCAGACTTCAAAGCAATGGCGATTGCCTGGGATTGTGGGCGACCAGCTTTCATTTCTGTTTTAATGTTGGCCGCAATGACGGCCTTACCTTTTCCTGATTTTAACGGCATAGGAGTAATTGTTTAGAAGTTTGACAAATCGTAGCTATCGTTACACCAGATGGGCGTTTGCTCGCCCACGTAGGCTCCGGATACATTAAAAGAAAAATGTTCGAGAGCGTCTTCCTCGGTCATGCCCTCCTCTTTAAGGATGGCAATGCATTTGGAAACGCTGTACACCAGACGCATACTTTGTTCGTCCAGTCCAATTACGGCATCATTGAAGCCGTCAGCAGTGAGGAAGCTATCGTCAGGATAGGCTTCCAGAATTTCGTTTAGGATTGTGCTCATAGCTAAATTCTATTTGAGAGTTTATAAATATATACGGAAGGTCTTCCTTGAACATCTCGAGTAGGTCTTTCTTTGCATCAGGATGGGAGAGAGGACGGCCGTCAAGAACATCGTCAATGTTCCAGTCGCTTTCGTCAGCGAAGTAGGTGATGGATACTTTTAGCTGTACCACGGCATAAGGTGATGTAAAACAAACACTTTTTTAGAAATAAAAAAAGCCTCCCAAAAAATCAGGAGGCCTTTCGACTTTTAACTTTACACCAAAAAAGATTATTTAATCTGCAAGGACACGTTCTCTTTGATGCCGGCGCCTTCCAGCTCCTGGCCTTCTTCGAGCAGTTTCTTGATCGCTGTCTTGGACACCTCGCGCTTAACGACAAAGCAATCGTCCGGAAGGCTGGCCTCATCCGTAATTTCAACGGCCTGAGACTTGCGTGTAGACAACTTAAACAGAGCCGTGTCGTAACGCTTAGCGCCAGTCTTAACATCCTCCTGGCCGAACGCTTGCAGCGCCCAGAGCAGGGTTTCTTTCAGGCGGGCAACAGAATTCTCCTTTGCCTTCTTCAGGCTCTGGATGCGCTTGATCTCGGCCGCAGCGGCTTCAATCTCTCCGTCCCACTTCAGAATGAGGCGGGCATATCCCTCAGCTTTGTGGCTGAAGTTCTCTCTACTGATCGCCAGCTCCTCCAGAATGGCGTCATTCACCTCGCCGCCGGCGTCCTCAATCATGGACGCCAGCTCGAGGAATTCCTGAGTGATTTGATACAGATTCATAACTCAGAAAGGGAGGCTATCTATTTCGTCTTCTAATCCCGGGGCTGAGATCACCGTCGGAGGGGTGAACTTAGGGAGCGGGGTGGAGCTGCTGGTAGCAGCTGGCTTGGCAGCAACAGGAGCTGCTGGCTTTGCAGGAGCGGCCGGAGCAGCGCCCGTAGAGGCTACGCCCTGAGCTAACAGATCGCGGAACTCGAAGCTTCCGGATACCTTCTCCTTCAAGAAGTTTGGCAGGGACTCAAATGCGGCCTGATCGTACTCGTCAAGGCTGAACTCAAAGCTGGGGTTCTCCTGAGGAGGACAGGTCATGCCCTTCGGCAGCGGAGACACGGACGAAATCTCGTCGTACATACGGGACGGGTTGGCCTTGCCGGCAACATGAATGATGTTCAGCAGGCATGGAGCGCCAATAAGCTTGGCCACGTCAAAGGCTTTGGCCTCGGCTTCTGTGAAGTCCTTTCCGCGCCAGCTCTTGAGGAATGACCTGAGGGTGGACTTCTCGGACAGGGTGAGGTTAAACTCCTTAGAGATGACGCAGGGCTGCTCGCCCTTCTCTTCGCTAAATACACGCCTCTCGGTGGGGAGTTCAAAGGTGACGCGTACCTTACGAAGCACCTTGGCATTGCCTTGGATGATCTCTTCACGAGTACCAAGGTCAACAATGGAATAGCAGCGTGCAGCATATGCACCTGCTGGGATTGGTTCTCTGGGCGTCGAGCTGCCCGCTGATTTAGCAATAATTGGCATTTTTTTGTTAAAAATTAAAGTGAAAAATTTGCTTAAGACGCAGCAAAAGTATGCTGCCGGAATGAATTGTGCAACACTAATTTACAAAAGTGTGCAACAGGCTGGCGTCCCTGCATTTGGTACGCATTTAGCAGAAAAATGGGGAACATTGCGCTCCCCAGTTTGATTACGGGTATGGCGTGATGCGGAAAGCTTCCACAAACACAACAATCAGCAGAACAATTACAACCAGCACATAAAGGCAGCCGGCCGTGTATCGTTCGCAGGTGAAGTTGTGGTGAGCCTTCCACGCGCACACCCAAGCCATCATCACCCCAAACAGGATGATGCACATATCAATGAGTTGTGATTTGCACATGGTAGGAATTGCGGTTAATAGTTACACTTGATTCGATATTGCTGAACACCACCTGGTGCTCCTGGACGCTCACCTTCAGTCCTGGGTCGATCAGGATGGTGGCGTAAGTGCCGCGAACGGCTCGACCGATCTGAAGTCTGGGAGGGCGGCCTGTGTCGCCACCCCCAAGAATTTCAAATCCGTACAGATCATGCAAACGCTTGGGCAAATCGTCCAGCGTGTCGGTTAACTCCTCGGTGCTCATTTGGCAAACTTAGAATAAATCTGATAAATCATGTTGAGGAGGAGCAGCCAGCCGCATATGCTGCCGGCCAGCTGCTTGAGGTTGTCTCTGCTCATAGCTCTTTAAGTTCTTCTACAATAGCCAGCAGATCGTCGTCTGAAAGCCTTCCGTCTGCATTGACAAACGTCGGGCACAGGTTCAGGAATCGCTCGCCCTCGATGTAGGCCAGCATATTGGCCACGTCCTCGGCGCTGCTCAGGTTGGTGGTAACTTGGCCATAGTGTTCCTTGTCGTTGTCCATCACTTCACCAATGGCTTTGAACACGCCACCCCAGCGGATGAGGAACTGCTCGGCAGCGTAATACCCGACAATGAAGTAGTCGGCGTTGAACAGGTGCTGAAACAGGTCGTCCACGTCGTAGCGTGTGCCTGTGTTGTGGATGTCCATGATGCCGTCGATGGCGTGCTGGACGATTTCTTTTTGCCCTTCTGATAAGATAAGCTTTTTCATATATGTTTATTGGTTTTCATCTAACAGCCCCGTGCTGTCATGGATTCCGGAGGGGGACTCGAACCCCCTTGCTATCCCATCCGGAATGCGGAGGCATCAGCCCCCATAGAACGCTTCCCGAGCTCGGCCTCGGAAGCAGTGCGGAACAGCCCACAGGCCGCCCTCGACGTAGTCGATGCTGAACTTCTGTCCTGTGGGTGTGGTGAAGGTGAGCTGGGTCACCCTGTCACAGGCCTCCCAGTAGCCCTCGTCGTCAGGTCCGGCCAGCAGCGACCGGAGCGCGAACGGATTGAGGTTCTTCTGAAGCTCGTGGTAGATGCGGCCTCGGTGCTGCTTCTCGCCCTTCACCAGCAGGTGCATCATGTACACGCCGTGGTGGTCGTCCACCAGCAGATCAGGCGTCGTCCATTTTGTTTTTGGCCGGCTAACAGGTGCTGGCTCGGGGCGAAGGATGTCGCCCAGTCTTTCAAATAGGTTTTCCATGTTGTTACAGGTTATATGGTTACAAATTCAGGTTCGTTCGGGCTGTTTGAATAGTGAACGTAAAAGTCAAGGTCAGGGAATAGGTCTGCCCGCCTGTCAACTTCTTTCTGCGCCTCTTCGGCTGTTTCGTACCACCCGTGGCTGCCAATGTTGCCGTATCCGGCGTTTTCGATAACGTGATAATAACTTTCCATGTTTGTTATAGGTTCTACTATCCAGCCCCGTGCTGGACATGGGCTCAGGAGGCGGAGTCGAACCGCCCTGATTCCTTTCCTGAGCTGGAGACGTTACTCTATCTCCGTGGTGTCAAAGCCCATTTCTTGGAGCTTGTTGATGATGCACACCGGCAGGGCAAAGACGCCGTCGTATCCGGTGACCGACAGGCCATCCAGTTCGAGGCCGCCCTCGGCGTACCACTCCTCTCCGCCGGACTCCTCGTCGTACAGCTCGAACCAGCCGGACTCGTCGTCGTGGATGCCAATGGTGACGTTGAGCTCGATGTCCTTCTGCTCTTTGATTGTGACAAACGAGTTCTCGAGGGACAGGGACTCGTACGCTTTGAATGATTCTACTCTACTTTCCATGTTGTTATTGGTTACACCTACCGGACACCTGCCGGCATGGGCGCTGGGGAGGGAGTCGAACCCTCCTGATTCCTTTCCAGCGCGGCCGTATTAGAACGGCGTGGGAGTGAGGAACTCGTTTGTCTTGAGCTCCATAATACGATTGCGAAGAGCCTGCCTGAACAGGTAGCACTCGGTGAGGGATAGCCGAAGCTCATGCTCTCCATGAGGAGGCAGAGTGTTCAGGCGGTCATTCCACTTTTGCATGCTGTCATCGAGCGCACTCTCAATCAGGGTCATTTCCCAGTAGCTCAACTCGAACGGCCGGCGGCCATTGTACAGGCTGGGGTTGCGGCGCTCAATCATGGACACCTCGGCGGACGGAATTTCTTTTTCGTTTTCCATTTTGTTATTGGTTACACCTGCCGACCCTGTGCCGGCATGGAAGCGTGGCAGGGAGTCGAACCCTGCCTGCGACCTTCACGCTTGATTAACTACCAGCCTCCACAGGCTCTTCGCTCCTGCGCTGCATAGGCTGCATCTTGTCTTGCCTGCTCATGGTACTCATTGATTGCAAGATACTCGTACGGATACCTTTCTCTAAAGACATTCCAGTCAATGGAATCGATAACTCGTTCACCTTTGCAATGCTGGCACGTAACATCGTAACCGCCACTATAATAGCTCTCAAGACCCTCATCGTCCCCATCCTCAACCATTTCATCTACAAGCCTGCTGTCATCAAGGTGTCGAGCGGTGTGTGTGCCATACCCGTTGCATTCAGGGCAAATTTCTCTTCTCGTCACAACATAAAGAACTACTGGTTCATCGTTTTCGTTGTAAAGAGCTGGATGTGTGAATTTTTTCATGGAATTATTGGTTTACATCTGACAGCACCGCGCTGTCATGGGTCTCGGGAGCGGAGTCGAACCGCTCTGATTCCTTTCCGAGACGTAGCTCTCTACTATAGGGCGTACAGGAGGTAGAGTCGCTCTCTTTGCTGGCGGACGAACTCAGCCACCAGCTGGGAGGCCTGGGGCACGTCCTCCTCGGCCACCACCACGTACCGGTGGATGCAAAAGATATTGGACGTCGTGCCCCATGTCGTCCTGTACCGGATACCGGCCTTCTTCAGGATGCCCTTGGCTTCGTTCAGCTCGGCTGTGGCCACGTTCGACGGGCATGGGCTGTCGTCCCAGCTACCGGTGTCGGCCGCGCCGGCTACAGCGTTAACGGGAACTTCGCGACCTCTCCAGCCGTCGCTGGCCACCCAGCGTTTCTTCAATGAAATTGTCATGTTTGTAATAGGTTACAGCTCGCAGCACCACGCTGCAATGGAAGCACAGGGCGGAGTTGAACCGCCCTGACACAAACCTGCTGTGCTTAGGAGGAGATAATCATGTACGCCTTGCGCTCCTCGTCGTCGTCAATCTTGAAATACTGACCGAACCCAGCGGATCGGGGCGTAGCGTCCGGCTCGTCGGATATCGACAGGTCGTGCATCAGCGTTTCGTGCGCTGTCCTGTAGTTACCGGTGCGCTCGTAATACTGAATTGCACCGGCAAGGTCAATGATGGCGTCCTCGCCGCCGTGGTTGTCCTCGAGCTGGGCAAGGAGGTTGAACATACCATTGCTGGCCTTGTAACATACACCGAACGCGTGGGCGTACACTTTTCTTGAATCTGTCATGGAATTATTGGTTACAACTGGCTGCACTCGCAGCGCATGGCCACCGGAGCGGGAGTCGAACCCGCCTGAGGCCTTTCCGGTGGAGGGCTTAGACAGCCCTGAAATAGTTGCGAATCCTGAAGAAATCGTAAAGATGCCATTCAGGGACGGAATTGAGGTACAGCTCTCGAGCCCGCTGCCTGAGGTGGTTAATCAGGCTCTCTTTGCTGTCAAAGTACAGGTGGTACATTTCGCCTTTCGGCTGCACAATATACCGGCCGCTCTCTACAGGCTGGTTGAGGT
>Ga0315903_10006537_pt1 | contig 14836 bp, 23 predicted proteins | sample LakEriMetagenome_7_FD_203524 | JGI IMG/M metagenome (GOLD analysis project Ga0315903, IMG submission 203524) | Freshwater fungal communities from buoy surface, Lake Erie, Ohio, United States - Buoy 2 MA119 | ecosystem: Environmental > Aquatic > Freshwater > Lake | place: USA: Lake Erie, Ohio...
GAGCCTGGTTACCTGCGGTCGACAGAACGGGAAAACGGTCGGATGTCAGGCCCTGCTGGGATGGTGGGTTACCGAGTTCGCTGCGCTCCGAGGCCGGCCTCAGCAGGTGCTCTCGACCGCACATAAGCTCGACCGGGCGACCGCTCTGTTCCGCGAGGTGGCCCCGATCCTGGAGGCCCAGTTCGGCGCGAAGATCACCTGGGCGTACGGGCGGATGCGCGCCGACCTCCCAGACGGATCATCGTGGGCTGTCGCAGCTGCGACCGAATCGAACGCTCACGGATCCTCGAACGATCTGATCGTCGTCGACGAGCTCTGGGCCGTGTCGCCCTCCGTCCTGTTCGACGCGTACCGGCCCTCGCAGATCGCCCGAAAGAATCCGCTCCTCTCGATGTGGTCCACTGCGGGCGACGAGTCGAGTGTCGCGATGCTCCGCCTGATCTCGCAGGCGACCGCGGCGATCGACATGAAACGCGACTCCCGCCTCTACTACGCGTCCTGGAGTCCGCCGCCTGGCGTGAACCTGGAGGACCGGCAGTGGTGGGCTTGGGCGAACCCCGCCCTGGGCGAGACGATCACACTCTCGGCCCTGGAGGCGGCGCACGACTCACCCGATCGGAACGCGTTCCTCCGCGCCCACCTGAACCTGTTCATCGCCGCGAACCAGTCGTGGCTCCCGTCCGGGATCTGGGAGCAGTGCCGCACCTCCGACCCGATCCCAGCAGGCGGGATCCTCGCCGTCGACTCGTCCCTCGACGACTCCCGGTACGTCGGGATCAGAGCTGTCGCGGACGGGCCGAACGTGCGCGTCGAGCTCGCGTTCGTCGTCGACTCCGAGACTGCGCTCTGGGCCGAGGTGGCCCGAGCGATGGAGGAGCCGACCGTGAAGCTCGCAGTCACTCCGTCGCTGGAGATCCACCTCCCGACCGCGTACTCGAAGCGGACCCAGATCGTCGGATACGCGGAGCTCGTGAAGTACACCTCGCTCGTCCGGTCGATGATCGTCGAGGGCAAGGTCACGCACGACGGATCCGTGACGCTCGCCGAGCACCTCGGACGCGCTGTCGCAGTCAAGACCTCCGGGACATCTGTCCTGTCATCGCAGAAGTCGCCGGGGCCGATCGAGGCGGCCCGCTGTGCGGTCTGGGCGATCTCACTCGCTTCGCGTCCCGTCTCCAGGAACCGGCCTGCGATGGCGGCGTACTAACCCTCGTAGACATCGGCCCGCACCCGTGAGAGACTCCGGGCCGTGGGACTGTTCAGTAGCAGAAAGCAGGAGGCGGCGTTCGGCTCATCTCCGCTCCGCGCTGCCGCGTCCAGTGCCACCCAGGCAGGGATCAACGACTTCTACACATACTCAGTCGGGAGGATGGAGGAGCTCGCGCTGTCCGTGCCTACGGTCGCCCGTTCGATACAGATGATCGCCTCGGTCGTCGGATGTCTCGAACTAAAGCATTACGTCCAGCAGTGGACCGGCGAGGAGTACGAGGAGATCTACCTCGAAGTCGAACCGTGGATGGTTCAGCCGGATCCGAAAGTGACGCGGAACTTCATCATGTCGCAGACCGCGACGGACCTGATGATGCGCGGACGCGCCACCTGGTACATCACCTCCCGCTCGCAGGCGACCGGTCGCCCGCTCTCGTTCCAGTGGCTCCCGCAGGCCTCCGTCAGCTTCCTTGATCAGGCGGGCCCGCAGTGGTTCGGACACTCGAACCAGGTGCTGTTCAATGGTGTCGAGATCGACGCGAACGAGACGGTCCAGTTCATCGCCCCGACTCAGGGCCTGATCTACATCGCGGCCCGATCCATCTCGACCGCACTGAAACTCGATCAGGCGGCGGACCGTTTCGCCTCGACCGAGATCGCGGCGGGCTACCTCCAGCAGACCGACACCTCGGAACCGATGTCATCCGAGGATCTTGGAGAGCTCGCTGCCGCATGGGCGAACGCTCGACGCTTCTCCGCAGTCGGCGCACTGAACTCGGCGGTCACCTGGAAAGAGTTCTCGTCGGATCCGTCGAAGCTTCAGCTCGTCGAGTCCCGCCAGTTTCAGGCGCTCGAACTGTCGCGTCACACTGGCATCCCGCCCTACCTGCTCGGGATTGGCGTGCCGGGATCGTTCACCTACTCGAACGCCCAGCAGGCCCGACAGGATCTGTACCTGTTCGGCGCGAAACAGTACCTGGACTGTATTCAGGAGACTCTCTCCATGAACAACATCCTCCCGCGAGGACGGTTCGTGAAGTTCGATCTTGACGACTACCTGTACGAGAACTCGCTCGTCGAAGACGTAGAGATCGAGGAACCCGCCTCGGTCCGCGTCCCGGCCCCAGACATGGAGGACGCATGATCCGCCTGAAAGCACAGCTCGTCACCCTCGACGCGGCAGCACCCGACGAGGAACCGAAGCGCACGATCACAGGAGTCGCGGTCCCCTGGGACACCGAGGCCATCCTGTCCGGAGGCGAGTCGGTCGTCTTCCAGAAAGGTTCGATCGCCGACGACCCGACCTCCGTGAAGCTCCTCGAATACCACGACGACACCCGCGTCATCGGGAAAGTCACAGCTCTCGTCTCCACCGACGAGGGCCTCATGTTCGAGGCCAAGATCGCACCGACTCGCGCAGGCGACGACGCGCTCGAACTCCTGAAGATGGGCGCGCTCGACAGCGTTTCAGTCGGCGCGATGCCCGTGAAGTTCACCACCAGCGCAGCCGGGACGATGCTCGTCTCGGAGGCGAAGATGCTGGAGCTCAGCCTGGTCACGGTCCCCGCTTACGCGGAGGCCCAGATTCTCTCCGTGAGTGCGTCCGCCGCGGAGGAACCAGAAGCACAGGACGCACCCACCACCACCACCACAGACTCCGAGGAGGAGAACATGGAATCCGAAGTCCACCCGATCGAGGCCGCTGCGGCGACCCACCCGATCTACGCTCAGGCCGCTCGTCCGGCCCGCATGCCCAGCCCCGCCGAGTACATGGCTGGGATCCTGCGCGGAGGCGAAGCCGCCGAAGCTGTGAAGAAGCAGCTCCGCGCCGCCGCCCCCGATGTCACCACCACCGGAAACGACGGGTTCCTCCCGGAAGTTCTGCTTTCCCCCATCTACAACAACTTCCAGGGTCGTCGCCCTGTGGTCGATGCCTGCCAGGTTCGGGCGATGCCCGCAGACGGTGCGGTCTTCCGCGTCCCGTATGTGAACGTTCACAACAGCGTCGGACAGCAGGCGAACCAGCTCGGAACGCTCACCGCTTCGACCTACGCGGTCGCGAGCTTCGACATCACGAAGCTCACGTTCGGCGGATACGCGAGCGTCTCGGAGCAGATCATCGACTGGAGCTCGCCCGAGATCATCGGATCCATGCTCGACGACATGGCCCGTGTGTACGCATACGAAACGGACAACTATGCGGCAGATCAGCTCCTGGCTGGCTGCTCACAGTCCGCTGTCCTGACCGACCCGACCTCGCCCGCCGAGTGGGTGAGCGACATCTACGATGCCGCCTCGACCATCCTGACGAACTCGAACGGCAACCTTCCGACCCACCTGTTCCTGTCGCCGAACATGTTCGCCGCCCTGGGCAAGCTCGTGGACACCACGGGCCGTCCGCTCCTGGCCCCGACTGCGCCGATGAACGCGTTCGGATCGCAGGTTCCCTCCGGTGCGAATGGTGTCGGCGAGGCGTTCGGTCTGCGCGTCATCGTGGACCGCGGATTCGCTGCGGACACTGTGATCGTCGGCGACCCCTCGGGCTACCAGATCTGGGAACAGCAGAAGGGCGCGATCTCGATCGACGCTCCGAGCACCCTGTCCCGGACGATCGCGTTCCGCGGATACTTCGCGACGAAGATGGTCGACGCGACGAAGTTCGTGAAGCTCACCTGATCGACGCGAGCACCCGGGAGTCTGGATCATGGCGACATACAAGATCACGCACCAACAGCGCATCGATGATGTCGCTGTGGTCCAGACCCTAGAGTCGACCGACATCGCGATCGGGCAGTCGATCACGATCGCAGGATGCGACGCTTCCCTGAACGGGACGCACACTGTGATCGCGGTCCCGACTCACCTGTTCCGCGGCCTCGACGACGAGGGCGACCCGTGGTACGACGACGAGGTAATCATCCTGAATCAGCTCATGATTCAGGACGCAGGCGACGACATTGAGCGCGAACCCGTATCCCCATACGGGACGCTCACCTGGACTCAGACCTGTACCTGGATCGTCTCCGCCGATGTTGAGGTCTTCCTCGGGATCAGCGCCGCGACCGCCAACGACACCGCGTTCCTCGCCCAGGCAGTGAACGCCTCTAACGCATGGTGCTTCGCTCGACGAGTCCAGGCGGGCTACCACGACTCACTCACGACCGTCCCCTCGGACGCTGTGAAGATGGGCGCGATCCTGTACGCGGCAGGCCTCTACCGGGAACGCGGATCAATCGACTCGTTCCAGAGCTTCGAGGCGATGGGAGCAGGCGGACCCGTGATGACGATGGGCCGCGTGAACCAGCTCCTCGGAATCAAGCGGAGCCAGGTCGCGTGACATGCCCTCCGGAATCTTCGTCGACGCGACGACCGCACTTAAGAACGCGATCACCGCGATCGGTCTGGTCCCCATCACCGACCCGCGGAACGCCCGTCCGCTCACGGTCTACATCGAGCCGCCGAGCTTCGACGCGTTTAACGCTGGGATCGTTAACAGCGTCGCCGACATCACATTCACGATCCGAATCCTGGCAGCGCCACCCGGCAACCAGGACGCGACTGACTACCTCCTGACGACGATGGACACGATCTACAACAGTCCGATCGTCGTGATGTCAGGCCGACCGTCTGTGACGGTCATCGGATCGCAGGAGATCCCGTCATACGACCTCACGGTAAGAATGAGCGCCCGCCGCTCCTAAACAGAAAGAAACACACATGGCCACCACTACATTTCTCGCGAACGCGACCGTGAACATCAGTCAAGGCGCGACGACCTACGACATCTCCGATCAGGTTCGCTCCGTCACCCTGACCGTGGGCTACGACTCGCTCGAAGCGACCTCGATGGGCGACACCGGACGAAAGTACGTCCAGGGCCTCCAGGCCGTCACCGTCTCCATCGAGTGCTACCTGTCCTACGGCGGTAGCGGCGCGACCTCCGAGATCGAGACCATGTGCTCGGCCCTCGTCGGACAAGGCAACACCGGCCTCGTGATCTCGCCCTCCGGAACCACCGAGTCGGCGACGAACCCCGAGTACACCATCACGAACGCGATGCTCGCCTCGTTCTCCCCGATCGCCTCGACGGTCGGAGAGCTCGCGATGATCACGCTGGAGTTCGTCGGCGGAACGTTCGCTCGCGACATCACCTGATCCGCTCACCCGTGCCAGGTATGATCCGCTCATGATCGGAATGACAATCGAAGTCGAGATGATGGACGGCGAAACCCATCAGGTCCCCGTTACCTACGGAGTCGCCTGTAAATGGGAAGACCACCATCCGACGCTCTCCTGGTCATCGTTCCTGGAGGACCCGAAGTTTAAGCCGATGGCGTACCTGGCATGGGAAGCGGTCAAAGCAGCAGGGATCCCCGTGAAGCTGTTCACGCCCTGGCTGGACACGATCGCGGGAGTGAAGTTCATCCCAAAAGAAAAAGCAGACAGCCAGGGCAAGTAACCCGCCTGATCGCGACGCTCTCGCTCAGGACCGGAATCGCTCCGAATGATTTGCTGACAGCAGAACCATCAGTCGTCGAGGAGATGATTCGACAGCTGAACGAGCAAGACAAGGAAGCGGAAAGGGCGAGGCGATGACAATCGAAGTAAAAGGTCTCGCCGAAACTCTGCGCGAACTAGGCAAGGTCGAACCGGACCTCCGCCGCACCCTGAACCGCGAGATCCGAAACGTCGTGAAACCGCTCGTCGACGACATCAACTCCCGCATCCCCGGCGATGCGCCGCTGTCCGGAATGGAACATCAAGGACGCACCGGCTGGGCAAACCGAAAGACCTCGGTCATCAAGCTCGACGCGCGCCGGCCTCGACGGAACATCAACGCGACATCAACGACAAAGCCTGTCTCGGTCGTCCGCATCACCACCAGGAGCGCCCCGGTCGCGATCGTCGACATGGCAGGCAAAGCGGGAGGAACCAAGTCGCGACGCGATGTCCGTTTCCGCCGACCCAACTTCTCAACCGAACTCGCCGGTCGCCTCGGAGATCCGTCCCGTTTCATGTGGCGCGACATCGAGAACCGACTCGGACCTACCCTCGCCGAGATGGAAAAAGTCGTCGCCGAGGTCGTCCGCCAAGCGAACCAAGAGCTCATGAAAGTCAGGCGCTAATGGCGATTCAGATCCCCATCATTACCTCGCTGGAGGACGCGGGCATCAAGGCCGCTAAGGCCGCGTTCAACAACTTCCGCCAGGAGGTCGGGAACGCGGAGGGCGCGATGGGCAAGTTCCGCGCCGGAAGCAAAGTCGCGTTCGATGCTGTGAAAGCAAACGCTGCGACGTTCGGTATCGCGGCGGCAGGAGCTCTCGTCACGTTCGGAGCTAAGGCGATCGCCGCCTCTCAAGAGCTCGCTCTCGCGGCGGACAAAATGGCGACCGCGACAGGCCTGACAACGGAGGAAGCGTCCCGCCTGATGGAGGTCGCAGGAGACCTCGGGATCGAAACGTCCTCCGTCGAGACGACGATCGGGAAGATGAATCAGCAGCTCGGAAAATCCCCCGACCTGTTCGAGGAGCTCGGAGTCCAGGTCGCCTACGCGAGCGACGGAACGGTCGACGCGAACGAGACTTTCCTAAACGTCGTCGACAGGCTAAAGAACATCAAGGATCCCGCCGAGCGCGCCGCGGTCGCAGCACAGCTCCTCGGTAAAGGCTGGCGCGACATGAGCCAGCTCATCAACCTCGGAGCCGACGACCTCCGCGCCTCGCTGAGCTCAGTGTCGGACGCGAAAACGATCAGCCCAGCGGAGGCCGAGCGGGCGAAGAAGTTCCGCGACACGATGAACGACCTAAAGGATGTGGTCGAGGATCTCGGTCTGATGCTCGCTGACGTTCTTGTCCCGATCCTCCAAAAGGCCGCCGACATCCTGACCAGCGACGAGGCGAAACAGTTTTTCGATGACCTCGGAGACGGTCTCGGCGCGATCTGGAGGTTCGGAAACGATCCGGTCGGACACATCTCCGACGGCGTTAGGGATCTCGCCTCAGCTGCGAAAGACATCCCCGGCGACATCTGGGAACGGAACTTCGGAAGCGAACCACAGAAGCAGGTCGCAGGCCTGTCGTCCGAGATGGAGAACTTCCGCCGACAGGAAGCGGACACGATCGACGTATCGGAACGCCTCGGTCTGATGGAACGAAAGAAGACCGAATACCTGGAGCAACAGCAAGCGGTCCTAGCGAAGAAAGAGTACGCGGACAAGTACATCCAGAACCAGCGTCGCATCATCGAGGAATCCAACAAGACGCGGGACGCGATCCTCGGGATCGACGCGGCCTGGGACCGGCTGGTCGGAAACCTGACCGAACAGGTCGCGCTTGACCAGGCGGAGCAACAGCTCGCAGAGCTGGAGGAGGCCGCCGCGAAAGCGTTCGCCTCTGGATCCGATTCGGACCTCGCGAAGTACAACGAGCTCGCAGCTCAGTTCGTCGGGACGCTCGCGAACATCGCTGGCGGGATGGGGAACATATCCAGCCGTGAGATCGAGATGCGTTTTAAGACCTCCGGAAACGCCGCAGCTGTGGACCTGGCTAGGTGGCTGGCCCGCGGAGCGGAGTATGCGAATCTGAGCGCCTCCCAGGCGATCGGCGAAGCGGGACTCTCGTTCTCGATACCGGGGCGCGCTATGGGCGGACCAGTCTCCGCAGGCGGGACCTATCTCGTCGGCGAACGCGGACCCGAACTACTCACCCTCGGATCCTCTGCTGGGTACGTCACCCCGAACCACCAGCTCGGCGGCAACACGATAAACATCACCGTCACCTCCGCGGACCCGAACGCAGTCGTCGCCGCCCTCCAGCAATACGTCCGACTGAATAACCGTCTCCCCGCGAACGCGATCGGATAACCCGATGGCCCGGATTAACTGGTCAGTCTCGATCGGCGGGACGAGCTTCACCACGATCACCCAGTCGCTTTCGTTCAACGCGGGACGCTCTTCCTGGTTCGACACATCATCCGGGAACACTGTCACGCTTACAGTCCGGAACCAGACCGGACAAGCGGCAGCTCTCTCCCAGGGCGACCAGATCGTCATCACGAACAATCTGTCCGCGATCTCGATGTACTTCTACGTTGTCGAGGTGACGTTCCAAGACGAGATCGCCGCCCAGGCCGACACCGCCACGATCAGAGGCACAGACGCGCTCGGGATGCTTTCCCTGTTCTATGTGAACGACGACCCGGTCATCGGGACGACGAACGCGATCAGGCAGGCGATCAAGCTCGCGAACGAGGTTTATCCGTTCGTCCCGCCCTACCCTCCGCCCGTCGAGATGGACGGTCGCGCCACCGTCTCGGACGCGTTTGATCCGACGACGATCGGACAGCGGATCGTCGAGCTCCTCCAGACCGAAAACTCGACCTACTACTACGACGGGGCGACGATCGAGTTCCGCACCTCCGCCGCACCAGGCGCGGCCCTGTTCAACTTCAACCCAGACGGGACGGTCGGGATCCGCTATGACTCGCTCACCCGGAAGTATCCGAACTCGAACTATCCGAACGTCGTGAACCTGACCTCGACCGTCGCCGGTACGACTCAGGCGATCGCGACCGGCAACTACGAGCGGAACTACAACCGCAGAGTGCTCTTTAACACGGTCGCCCAGCAACAGGCACAGACCGACTATTACGCGGCGGTCCTGTCGGACGACTCTCAGGTCTACATGGATCTCAGGTTCAGCGACTCCGCGCAGACGGACGTAAAGATGGGCGCGTTCCTGAACGAGCTCTCCGGGATGTGCGGGAAGTGGGTGACGGTCGTTTACACGCCTCCGGGCGGATCGCTCTCACAGGTCGACATGGTGATCGAGGGCTACACAGTGTCAGCGAGACCGGGCCGTACCGACATTAGTGTCTCGATGTCTCCGGAGATCCTCTACGACCTGTTCACGCTGAACTCGTCGACATTCGGTATTCTCAACACGAACAGACTCGGATGGTAACTAATGGCTACACAGTGGACAGCGAACGTATCAAGCGGGCAAGTGTTGACCGCCGCGAAGCTTCAGGAGATCGGCGCAGTCTGGGAAACATGGACACCCGTTCTCACCGCGTCGGTAACGAACCCGACGCTCGGAACCGGAGGCACGACCGGAGGCCGCTGGGCGCGTGTAAATAAAACCATCTTCGGAAACGCGTTTATCGTTTTCGGAACGTCTGGAGTAAACCCCGGATCCGGTTTCTACTTCGTAAACCTCCCAATCGCCGCGCAGAGTAACACCTGGCCTATGGGGTCCGGATGGATCCTCGATTCGTCAGCATCGATTGAGCGGCACATAGAAATCACGCCCGATACGGTCAACCGCGTCGGACTCTGGATCGACGGAACAACGAACTTTTCTCTGTCCTCGTCTAATCCGTGGATCTGGGCCGCATCCGACCAGATCCGGTTTTCTTTCGTTTACGAGGCGGCATGACATGACCTACGACCTGACATCACGACACGACCCCGAGACGGTCCCCGACGAATGGTTTACCGAGCGGATGAGAGTCCACCGAGACCGGCTTCTCGCAGAGTCCGACTGGACACAGCTCCCAGACGCTCCCGTCGACCGCGCCGCCTGGGCCGACTACCGGCAGGCCCTCCGCGACTTCCCGTCCAGCTGGACACCTGCCCCGACCGTCACGTTCCCGGAGCGCCCGTGAGATCCCTCTCCGTGCTAATCGTGCTCCTCGCCGCCCTCGCGATCTGGGTCGTCGCAGGATGTAACGACCGCACCCGCGACAACTGCCAGACCCTCCCCTCCGCGCCTCGATGCGACACACACACAGGAGCGACCACCCCGTGAAGCGCTACTCGAACTCCGAGATAAAGGCCCGACTCATCCTCGCGATCGGGATCTGTCTCGGACTCACGTTCATGATGTCCGTAGGAGCTCTCCTGTACGGTCTGCTGTTCGTCGTCCAGCCTCTCGACGTTTCCCCGAACGACGAGTCCGCCTGGGCCACCCTGAACCCACTCGTCCTGTTCATGACCGGAGCCCTCTCAGGGGTGCTCGCGTCGAACGGACTGAAAGATAAAGACAAACCAGAGGAGCCCCAGTCATGATCTCAACGACCACCAGCATCTCGACGACCGCCGTGAAGATCGTCTCGAAAGCAGTGAACGAGACGCGGACCGTCGTGATCCGCCCAGGCGGAAACGACATGTACATCGGCGGCGCAGATGTCACGACCGCGAACGGTCTCGTCATCTCCAATAACACGAACTTCTCGATCGAGATCCCGCCGAACGAGGAGCTCTGGTGCGTCGTCGGATCCGGGACTCATACCGTCACGATCCTCACCTCGTTCGCGGAGACCGTATGACCGTCGCATCGTCGTTCGTCTCCTGGAATCGCGGTCGCACCCCTGGCGCACCGTTCACTGCCGCTTCGCCGAACCTGCTCCTCCTCGCCGCCGAACTTCGCGCCCGCTGGAACCTGAAGAACCTCGGCATCTACACCGTCCGCCCGGTTCGAGGCGGGACCGCATGGAGCTCTCACGCGTTCGGCGCAGCTCTCGACGCGGGCTACGGCATCCGCCACGGAGGCCCCGGCATCGAAGTACTCGAAGCGGAGATCCTGCCCTGGCTGATCGAGAACTCCGCAGAGCTCGGGATCCAGCGGATCCACCAGTACCAGCGGACCCGCTACTGGGAGGCCGGTCGAGGCTGGGTTGACCGAAGCCCCGGAGCAGGCATCGACTGGATCCATGTCGAGGTCCATCCGGAGCGCTGGGCTGACATGTCACCGATCGCGCACAGGCTCACAGCAGGCTCTCAGAGCGCCTCGGGCGCATCGAGCGCCCCAACACCGCCGAAGTATCCCGGGAGGCCTCTGAAGCGAGGCTCCACCGGTCACGCTGTCAAGCTGATCCAGGAGCACCTGGAGATGGTCGCGGACGGGAAGTTCGGCCCGCAGACCGAACAGCGGATCCGCCTGTTCCAAGAGCGAAACAAGCTCACCGCCGATGGTGTCGTCGGCCCGGTCACCTGGAGAGCCCTGTTCGGGTAATCCACCCGTTCCCCGCTCGGATCCGGTAGACCGTCGGCGACCTATCAGCCGACTCTGGAGGAACCATGAACCACCGACTTACCAGCTTCGCCGTTATCGCGGCGATGCTCCTGATGACACTGATCGCCGGGAAAGAGGTGATCGCACGACTCACCGATCCGCCGCCCCAGACCTCGCCCGCGATCGTTACCGAACCAGTCCCGAACACGGTCGTCGTCACGCCCGTCCCCGCACCCTTGACGACGAGCACCAGCACCACCTCGACGAGCATCGTCACCACCACGACCGCGCACGACGCGCTCCAGGCCGACCTCGACCAGCTCGCCCTCGACGAGTCCGTCCCCTGTCGCGAATGGGCTCCGCTCGCCCTAGAGGTGGGCTGGCCTCCGGAGGAGCTGGAGAACCTCCTAGAGGAAATCTGGTCCGAGTCCCGATGCCAGGCCTCGATCATCAACAAGACATCGCCCGATCATGGGCTCCTACAGCTGAACCTAGTGTGGCGAGACGAGTTCGAGCGCTACTTCGGCCCGTGGGAGCTCGTCCTCGATCCGCGCCTGAATCTGGCGATGGGACTGGAGATCTGGCGCTGGCACGACTACCACCGCGGCTGCGGATGGGAGCCGTGGTCCCGTCCATGCTGAACATTGACGCGCCCGACTGGCAGACCGAGGCCGACTGTCGAGATCTCCCGATCGAGATGTTCTTCCCTCAGCCCGGACGTAAGGGCGCAGCGGACGCGAAGCAGGCGATCAAGGTTTGCCGCTCCTGCCCGGTTCGAGAGGCCTGTCTCGCCTATGCGATGAGCTTCCCCGATCGAGCGCTCCCTGGCATCTGGGGCGCGACCACCGAACGCGAACGCTCCCGTCTCCACCACTCCGCGACACCGATCCGCTACCGTGTCGGGAAACCCGACTAGAGAGGATTATCCGATGACCGACGACATCGAAGAAATGAGGAGACGAATCGGAGATGTGATCGACGCGACCGCCGCGTTCGTCATGTCTCAGCATCACCAGATTGAGACGCTCCGACAGGACCGCGCAGAGCTGCGCCGCGCCCTCCACGAGCTCTCGTACATGCTCAACAGTCTGGAGGTGCTCCCGTCCGCGATGACGAAGACGACCTCGGACACGCTCGTCCGCCTGAACCTCGGAGGCTTCAATGATTGACCGTCCGCGCCTCGAACGTCCGACCGCTGGAGCTTGCTGTCGCTGTGGCGCTCCGATCGCGGGCGAGGAGATTTTCCACTGGTCGCCGGGATCGTGGTCTGTCTGGTGTCGCGAGTGCTATAAGGTCGAGCACCTGCCGAACCTCGTCCGCCTCGCCGAAACGCACCGGGAGCGAAACGCATGAGCTTTGACCTGTCAAAGTACGCGACCGTCGAGGAGCGTCTCGCGCTGTTCTGGGCCGCGAACCCGGACGGGCGGATCCGGACCGAGCTCGTCCGCATGGACGATCACGCCTGTCTCATCGGAGCGGAAGTGTTCCGACATCGAGACGACCCGCATCCCGTGACGACCGGCTTCGCGTACGAGGAGAAGACGGAGCGCGGCGTGAACGCGACCTCGCACGTCGAGAACTGCGAGACATCCGCGATCGGACGCGCCCTGGCGAACTGGATCTACCAGGCTGGGAAACGGGCCTCCCGCGAGGAGATGGAGAAAGTGGTCCGGATGGGCGGAGCACCGGCCCCGACCGGCGACGGACCGTCTGACGCACAGCTGAAGCTCCTCCGAGCGCTGAAGTATCAGGGCGACCCGCGGGCCCTCTCGAAGCGTGAAGCGTCCGCCGAGATCGACCGTCTGAAGCAGGCCCAGACCGAGGAGCATCCGTTCTAATGCGGATCCTGCTCACCGCGGAGGAGCTGGAGTACGCGCAGACCGAGGCCCTCGATCAGCGTCGACGCGCTGTGGAGAACAGGCGGGAGCATCGAGGCCGCCCTGGAGCGTCCGAGGACGATCAGCTGCGCTGGCATGTCTGGGGGATGCTCGGAGAGCTCGCAGTGTCACGCCTGACCGGCTTCCCTGTGACCTCTCATCGCGTCTACGACCCGCGAGCAACCGATGTCGGCCCGTATCAGGTGAAAGCGACTCGACGCGGGAACCCTCTGCTCGTCCATGAGAAAGACCAAGCGAACCATCGGCCCTCCACCCCGTACATTCTGACCTGGGTTCAGGACGATTCGCCGCTCGTCGAGATCGTAGGCTGGCTCCCGTTCGGGCAGATCGCGCTCGACGAACACTGGATCGCCGACTGGCGGAAGTGGAGCGTCCCGCACAGCAAACTCCTCCCGATGAGTGACCTCCCATGACCGAGGCCGAGTTTCAGCGGCAGGTCATCGAGATCGCCCGCTACCGAGGCTGGAAAGTGACACACTTCAGGCCCGCACAGATCCGCCCTGGCAAGTGGATCACACCGATCGAGGGCGACGCGGGATTCCCTGATCTCGTCCTCGCCCGCCCCATTCTCGGCGATCTGATCTTCGCCGAGCTCAAGAAAGAGAACGGGAGACTGTCCGCAGGTCAAGTCGCCTGGACTCGAACACTGATCGCGACCGGAGCCGAGGCCTATGTCTGGTTCCCATCCGATCTCCCGCAGATCATCAACCGACTATCAAGGAGCCGAACATGAACCATCCCTGGCAACAGCCGATGCGACCTCTGGAGGTCGCCCCAGACCGCAGCGACACCTGGAAGCTCGTCCTGTTCATCCGTCCGAGCGGAGAGCATGGATGGGAAGTCATCACGACATCCGGTGCGGTGTGGACGAACGACGACGCGTCGATCCGCGAGGTGAAGCCGTGATCCGCCGCGCCCCGCGCCCCTTGACGAACTGGACGATGATCCGGAACGAGGTGATCGCCGACCCGGAGCTCTCGTTCAAGGCGACGGGCGTTCTGATCTACATCCTGTCCAAGCCTGACCACTGGCACACTTCGACCGCGCACCTGGCGACGATCAAGCGGGAGGGCCTCGACGCGATTCGCACTGCGCTCGCAGAGCTCCGCCACGCGGGCTACGTCCGCACCCGCCGCTATCAGGACGATCGCGGTCGCTGGCAGTACGAGACCGAGGTATTCGACACTCGGCAGCCTGTGGGAAAGCCTGGGGAATCTGTGGATAGTTGTCCACCACCTCAGAGGGATTATCCCCGTGGGGAGAATGGCCCCGTATTAGCAAGTACTGAACAAGTAAAGACTCCAAGAAAGTTGGCATCTAGTAAGACAGTGCGACCCCGCCTCTGTGGACAGTGCCACGGTCAAGGCCGAGCAATCCAGGACGACTCGATCATCACCTGCCCCACCTGTAACGGCGACGGGATCGGATGATGGCAGGGAACCCCATCTACGGAACCCCACGCTGGAAAGCGATCAGGAAGCAAGTACTCGAAGCCGAACCCATCTGCCACTGGTGCGGCATCAGGCCCTCGACACAGGCCGACCACCTCATCGAGGTCGACCGCTGTGACGACCCCTACGACATCACCAACATCGTCGGGAGCTGCGCCACCTGTAACGCCTCCAGAGGAGCCCGCTACGTCAACAAAAAGACCGCCAACCGCATCCAGGCACGACAACATCACACCGAACGTTTTCCTGACGACCAACCGATCAC
>Ga0315903_10006539_pt1 | contig 14832 bp, 12 predicted proteins | sample LakEriMetagenome_7_FD_203524 | JGI IMG/M metagenome (GOLD analysis project Ga0315903, IMG submission 203524) | Freshwater fungal communities from buoy surface, Lake Erie, Ohio, United States - Buoy 2 MA119 | ecosystem: Environmental > Aquatic > Freshwater > Lake | place: USA: Lake Erie, Ohio...
GCAGCTTGCCCAAGGAACCCTGTTCCTTCCATCGCAGCTGGGTTTACAAGCACAGGTGGGATAACTGGAGTAAAACCATTCTTAAGTGCGCTTTGAATCGCAAAGTTAACGAGCGCGAATTCAAGAAGGGCGCCAACGCCGGTTAAATAGTAAGAGCGAGAGCCGGCAACCTTTGCACCGCGCTCGGTATCGATTGCTCCAAGTAACTTGCCAAGCTCTACGTGATCTTTTGGTTCAAAACCATCTTTAGCAAAATCGCGTGGGGTGCCGATATGTTCAATGGTGACAAAATCTTCTTCTCCACCAATAGGCGCTTCAGTATCTAACAAGTTTGAGAGCTGCAGAAGTAACTGCTTGGCTTCTTCTTCAATTGCAGAACGCTTGGAATCAGCAGCCTTTACCTTATCTGCGAGCGCCTTTGCATTCTCAAGTAGAGCGGTCTTCTCGTCACCTTTAGCAGCACCAACGCTCTTAGAGAGAACATTCTGCTCTTGGCGCAGCGTTTCAAACTCTGAAACTGCAGCACGCTTTACTTCATCAATAGCCAAAATTTGATCAACAAGTTCCACATTCTCGCCGCGCCCCTTTTGAGATGCACGAACTACATCAGGGTTCTCGCGAAGGAATTTGATATCAATCATGAGCGCACCTCTCGTGGGTATGAACCTAAGAATCTAATGTCATCACAGATCACTTTTAGTTCCTCAATTGATTTTCCAACTGGAGCATCCTTGATATGACCTTCAACATCAATGATGAAATGGTAGTGACCAAGCTCGCGACCTGTTGGACGTGACTGGATGAATGTCAGGTTTACATTGTGCTTTGCAAAGACCTGCAGGATTTCTAGGAGCGCTCCCGCATGATCGATATCGATAAAGACCGCCATCGAGGTGCGGTCATGTCCGGTCGGTTCTGGCATCCATCCTGGCTTTTGAGCCGCAATAAATCGGGTCACGGCGCCAGAGTTATCACCAATATTGTCTGCAATTATCTGAAGGCTGAAATGCTCAGCAGCTACTGCAGATGCAATCGCAGCATCGAGATCGCCTTTACCAACTGCTTCAGCGGCAGCTGAAGTCGAACTCATTGGAACAATCTCTGCATGAGGATAGTTCTTGGCGATAAATGCTCGGCACTGTGATTCTGCGTGAGGATGAGTTCCAATTCGCTTAATCTCTCTTTTGCCTTCCTGCACCATTAGTGCAAATGTCACAGGAAGTGTTACCTCTTGAGCAATTACTAAAGGATCGCCAGTAGCTAATTCATCGAGCGTGCGCGCAACAACACCTTCGACAGAGTTCTCGATGGGAACAAGTGCATAATCTGCTTCGCCAGAGCGAACAGCATCTAAAACAGCAGTGACATTTGCATAAGGAATAGTGATATCGCTATCGCACGTTAATTTTTTGAGAGCGGCTTGGGTAAATGTGCCAACTGGCCCCAAGTAGGCGAATGTATGGCTCTCTGCGCTGCTCACTGGTTAAGGGTACCGGAGTACTTCACGTGCATGCGCCGGCTTATTTGTAATCAGAATATCTACGCCTAAGCGCTGACAGAGTTTGATATCGGAATCTTCATCGACCGTCCATACATTGAGCGATCTGCCTAGCTCTTGAATTCTCTTCGCTCTGATGGGCTCTGCCCGTAGGTGATCAATCTCGGGGCCGATTGCAGGCGCTGATGAATACTTGATTTGAAACCAAGGAGTGTGTTTATGCAAGAGAAGAGTTGTAGGAATATCGGGGTTAAGTCTTTTAACTTTTTCAATGGCGCTCCAGCTAAAGGACATGATTGAAACTGAAATCTTTGAAAGTACATTTTTCTCTACCAACGCATCTACCAATAACTCTTCAACACGGTTACCACTTAAGACTGGATGTTTCGTCTCTACAAGAATTGCTTTCTTCGATTTAATTGCGAAATCCAGAAAAGCATCGAGAGTAAGTACTTGGGGGTAAGCACGAGAAACTTCTGCAAATGTCATCTCTGAAATCAGTCCATCATTTCCTGCTCGCTCCAGCATTGATGCGTTATGCCACAGGACTGGAACTTCATCCTTAGTGATTCGAAGGTCGCACTCAAAGCCATCGGCGCCTTGTGCGATTGCACCTTCATAGGCAGCGAGGGTGAGTTCCGGAAAATCGGCACTTGCCCCTCTGTGCGCGTAGATCAGCATGAGACCGAGGGTAGCAAAGAGATTACTCTTACCCTATGGCTCAGCTCTTCTTCACGACATCGGCTCGTTCTGCTGTCGGGTTACAACGAAAAGGTAATGAAGATAGCGCCCTTACTTCAGGACAAGTTATTGCAGTTGCAGATGGAATGGGCGGTCATGCTGCCGGTGAAGTTGCATCAAAAATTGCAATCACAAAGTTAGAAGAGATTTCATCCGTTATTTGCAATCCCGAGATTGATTCTGATTCAGCTGAAGATATCTTCAGCAATTCACTTGATTCAATTGATCTACAGTTAAAGAGTGAATCAGATGAGAATCCCCAGCTCTCTGGAATGGGAACAACGCTCACATCTCTCTTTATTAGTGGCGAACGAATCTGCCTTCTGCATATTGGTGACTCACGCGCTTATCGTCTACGTGGAAGTTCACTAGAACAGCTGACTCAAGATCACACTGTTATCCAAGAGCTTTTAAATCAAGGTGCAATTTCTCAATCAGATATTGCAACCCACCCTCAGCGCTCTGTCTTAACCCAAGTGTTAATGGGTGAAGGAATTTCCAGCGCTCCGCTCTTGATTCTCGATGGGAAGGCAGGAGATAGATACCTTCTTTGTAGCGATGGCTTGAGCTCTGTCCTTACCGAGAAGGAGATTAAATCAATTCTCAAGGGCAAGGAACGTCAGAAGGTAGTTGATGCGCTGATCGATGCTACATATGTAAATGGTGCACCTGATAACGTGACTGTAGTTATCGCCGATCTGATTGAAACAAATGAAGAAGAGTTAGTAAAGATCGGAGCCGCGCAATGATGAACTCACTACTGGGCGGCCGCTACCTTCTCGGCGAAATGATCGGCACGGGCGGAATGGCCGATGTCTACATCGCATCAGATCAGCGCCTCTCACGCGAAGTTGCAATCAAGATTCTTCGTAGCGATCTTGCTAAAGACCCATCATTTGTTGCGCGATTTAGGAAAGAGGCAAAAGCTGCTGCTGGTCTTAATCACCCAGCAATTGTTGCTGTCTACGATTCGGGAGAAGAACCAGCCCCATTTATTGTCATGGAGCTTGTAACAGGCCAGACTCTTCGCGAAATGATCTATACCTTAAGAGATAACGGGCAGAAGATTCCCCTCAACCGCGCCCTTGAAATCGCTGAGGGAATTTTGACTGGACTTGAATTCTCACATGCAAGACAGATTGTTCACCGAGATATCAAGCCTGCCAATGTCATGATCACTGATAGTGGTGATGTGAAGGTGATGGACTTCGGTATTGCACGTGCAATGGATGATCTTGGTGCGACACTAACAAACACTTGGAACGTACTTGGCACGGCTCAGTACCTCTCTCCCGAACAAGCAGTCGGTGAATCGGCAGATTCCAGAAGTGATATCTACTCAACTGGTTGCCTTCTCTTTGAACTATTGGCAGGTCAGCCTCCATTTACCGGAGAGACCCCTGTTTCCATTGCTCTCCAACATGCATCAAACGTCGCTCCTCGAATTCGAACAATTAACCCAGAATTACCAGAAGGTGTTGAAAAAGTTTTAGCAGTTGCATTAGCGAAGAAACCAGAAGATCGCTATCAAAGCGCACAAGCGATGCTCGATGATATTTCTCGAGTTCGCGCCGGCCAAGAAGTAGTTGCAAAGATTCCAACTACTCCAGTTTTTACTCGTAAATCTGCACTTATATATGGTGGTGCATTTGTAGCATCGATTGCTCTTGCACTTTTTGGCTTCTTACTCAGTGGAAATTCTGACAATAACTTGCCTCAACTTCCAAGCGTTGTTGGTCTCACCGAAGATAAGGCGCGTGCACTTCTCTCTGAATATGCAGTGACGGTAGAACGTGCGCACGATGGCGTGATTCCAAATAACCGCGTAGCAAGCCAATTACCGCTTGCTACAACCCGGATAAAACTTGGCGCTCCAGTGGTTTTAACAGTTTCCGATGGCCCTGGTGAGGCGATCGTTCCAGATAATTTGATTGGCATGTCACTGATTGATGCACGTTCTGCTCTGACATCAGTTGGTCTCTTAGTTTCGCAAACAGTTGCTGCTCCTTCGGATCAACCCCAAGGAACGGTTCTGGATGTCACTCCTACCGTTGGTTCTGTCACGGTAGCTGGTAGTTCAGTGGTTCTGACAATTGCAAGTGGAGAAGTTATTGTTCCAAATCTCATTGGTGTTGAAGCGATTCAAGCAAAGACTCTCCTGATTCAGGCTGGCTTCCTCATTAAAGAGTTCTACGATTTAGATGCTGCGCAACCAATTGGTGTTGTTATCCGACAGGCTCCTGAAGCAGGAACTACTCAAACAATTGGAAAATCAGTCACCATTACAATTAATGAGTAACTGTAGATTTTTACTTAGCTTTACCAACAACTGGAGATAGTCCAACTGCACGTTTAGGCGCATCGAGATCTCCACAACGCACCAACCAGTTAGCAAGCATCTGGTGGCCATGTTCGGTTAAAACAGATTCAGGATGGAATTGCACACCCTCAATTGGTAGAGATGTATGGCGCATCGACATGACAACTCCTGATTCAGTTGAACCAGTAATCTCTAAAGTTGTTGGAACGGTATCTCTCTCAACAGCGAGTGAGTGATACCTCGTTGCAGTAAATGGTGATGGAAGATTTTCGAGAACACCCGTTGAGTTATGGAATACCTGCGATGTCTTTCCATGAAGCAACTCAGGTGCGCGTGAAACTGTTGCACCAAATGCTTCACCGATTGCTTGATGGCCGAGACAGACTCCAAAGAGCGGAATGAAATTCTGGGCGCAGTAATTGATCATTTCAATACTGACGCCAGCCTTATCAGGGGTGCCGGGTCCTGGGGAGATTAGAACCCCGTCATATTTCGAAGCTTCATCAGCCGTTACTTCATCGTTACGAACAACGGTGCATTGCGCACCCAATTGCGCCAAATATTGCACGAGGTTAAATACGAATGAGTCGTAGTTATCGATAACGAGGATTCGAGCCATGTGGTAATTGTGCTGTAACCTTGGCCCCATGCCAAAGTCAAAATTGCGTAAGAAGGTTCAGGAGCAGCACGCTCACGAAGAACAGATCCACGTTGCAGAAGGATCACCTCTTCTCGAAAGCCCAAGCTGGCTTGCCCCAGTAATGATTGCCAACTTCCTCATCGGCCTCTTCTGGATCGTTGTCTTCTACGTCAGCCAGACTCTCTACCCAATCCCAGGTATCGGCGCATGGAACATGATCATCGGATTTAGCTTTATTGCAGTTGGTTTCTCTCTCGCTACCAAGTGGCGTTAATTAGAAACTTACTGAAACAATATCTTCATGGGCAAGAATGTAAAGCGTCAATTTCCAAAGCCATCTGAACTTGCTCCACTTCTTCAATTCTCGCTGCCAACTTTGCGTCGCAAGAAGCGTCGCTTAGAGCAGGCTTACACAATCTGGGATCTCCGCGATATCGCAAAGCGAAGAACTCCAAAAGGTCCATTTGATTACACCGACGGCTCTGCCGAAAGTGAAGTCAGTTTAGAAAGAGCGCGTCAAGCTTTTCGTGATCTTGAATTCATCCCAAGTATTCTTAAAGATGTTTCCACTGCTGATTTAACTCGCACATCACTTGGTGAAACATTTGCAATGCCTGTAGGTATTGCGCCCACTGGATTTACTCGCATGATGCAGACTCAAGGCGAAATTGCCGGAGCACGTGCAGCTGAGAAATATGGAATTCCATTTACCCTCTCAACTCTTGGAACTTCCACAATCGAAGATGTCGTTGCAGCTGCGCCAAATGGTCGCAACTGGTTCCAGTTGTACATGTGGAAAGATCGCGAAGGCAGCATGGCGCTCGTTGAACGAGCAAAGCGCGCAGGCGTAAAGAATTTAATGCTTACTGTGGATGTTCCTGCTGCAGGACAGCGCATTCGCGATTATCGAAATGGCTTGACTGTTCCTCCGCGTTTAACTGCCGGAACTGTAATTAACGCCCTTCCAAGACCAGCTTGGTGGATTAACTTCCTAACAACTCCATCGATTGAATTTGCATCGATGAAGAACTGGGAAGGCACAGTCGGCGAACTCTTGGATTACATGTTCGACCCAACAATGACCTGGGAAGATCTCAAATGGATTCGCGAACAATGGGATGGAACTCTCACCGTTAAGGGAATTCAGAATCTTGAAGATGGCAAGAAAGCGGCAGAGCTTGGTGCAGATGCAATCTTGCTCTCAAACCACGGCGGACGTCAGCTAGATCGCGCTCCTGTAATGCTCCATCTATTAAGCGATATCAAGAAGGAATTTAAGAAGGATTACGAGATCCATATCGATACCGGAATCATGCATGGTGCCGATGTTCTTGCAGCGATTGCACTGGGTGCTCAATACACCTATGTAGGTCGCGCATATCTCTATGGTCTTATGGCCGGTGGCCAAGATGGCGTTGAGCGCGCCCTAGAAATTATGCGAACTCAAATGGTTCGCAATATGAAGTTGCTCGGGGTTAATTCACTTGATGAATTGACGCCTAAGCATGTGCGCTTCCTAAATCGCCAGTAGCGATTACCCTTGCGCTTATGAACTATGCGCTAGCTGGGATTTCCTACCTCATTACAGCCGTCGCGCTGATCCTCTTAACTGTTCGTGTCCGCACTTTGATTTCGCTCTATAAGAAGCAGCAACCAGATCCAACACGTTCTAACAATAAATCTGCACGCTTGAAGAATATGTTCACGGAAGTCCTTGGCCATACCAAGATGCTTAAGTTCACGGGCTCTGGAATTGCACATTGGTTTGTCATGATTGGTTTCGGCGCGCTCTTTGGGACTCTTGTTACAGCTTATGGACAAGTTATCAAGCCAGATTTTGCTCTGCCAATTATTGGTCACTTCGTTCTCTATGAACTCTTTGCCGAAGTAATTGCAGCACTTACCGGAATTGGAATCGTCACTCTGATTGCAATTCGCCAAGTGACTCGATTCAGAATGCTCAACCGATTTAGCGGTTCTGGAATGGGTAAGGCTTACTACGTTGAGGCGACAATTCTTGCAATCGTCTTCTGCGTTATTGCACTGCGCGGTCTTGAAGGCGCCCTTGCTGGGAAAGAATCATGGAATTGGCATTACGCAATTTCCTGGCCTGCAGTCGTTGCATTTAGTTCTATGTCGCAAGCATCTCTTGAGAGCGCAATCGTCATAGTTGCAACGCTAAAGATTGTTATCTCTATGGCTTGGTTTATCGTAATCGCTTCAAATCTCACAATGGGAATTGCATGGCACCGCTTCTTAGCCTTCTTCAATATCTATTACAAGCGCAATATCGATAAACCAGCGCTCGGAGCACTTCCTGAGATGCTCTCAAAAGGTAAGCCGGTTAACTTTGAAGATCCTGCAGAAGATGATGTCTTCGGCCTTGGCACTCGCGGAGATATCTCCTGGAAGGGCTTGCTCGATATGACCAGCTGTACCGAGTGCGGCCGCTGCCAATCTCAATGTCCAGCTTGGCATACAGATAAGCCTCTATCTCCAAAGTTATTGATTATGGCTATGCGCGATCACGCGATGTCGAAGGTCGTTGAGACTGAGAACTTAGTTGGCGAAGGCGCTCCCATCGACCTCGATGTCTTGTGGTCATGTACCTCATGTGGTGCATGCGTTGAGGAATGTCCTGTCGATATCGAACACGTGGATCACATCGTCAATATGCGCCGATTCCAAGTACTTGTTGAATCAGAATTTCCTGCAGAGCTCGGTGGCACTTTCCGTAACTTGGAGAAGGCTGGCAACCCATGGGGTGCAAATAAGCAAGATCGCGAAGGTTGGATTGCAGAGTGCGACTTCCCTGTTCGCGTGGTCAGTGGAGAACTTCCTGAAGAAGTTGAGTATTTATTCTGGGTTGGATGCGCTGGCGCATATGAAGAACGTGCCAAGAAGACAACGAAGGCGGTAGCTGAGTTACTGCACATGGCTGGAGTTAACTTCGCAGTACTTGGAAAGCGCGAGACCTGCACGGGAGATCCTGCCCGTCGTTCAGGAAATGAATTCTTATATCAAATTCTCTCCCAAGAGAATATTGAAACTTTTAAAGAGACATTTGGTAACCGCGGCGTAAAGAAAGTTGTCGTTACCTGCCCTCACTGCTTTACAACAATCGGCAAAGATTACGCACAAAGTGGTTACGAGCTAGAGATGCTCCACCACACACAATTACTTAATACTTTGGTGAAGGAAGGTAAGTTAAAGACTTCACCACATAAGGCCGACCAGAAGATTACCTTCCACGATCCTTGTTATCTCGGTCGTCACAATCAGATTTATGCACCACCTCGCGAACTTCTTGAAGCATCCGGTTGCGATGTTGAAGAAATGCCACGTAACAAAGAGCGTTCATTCTGCTGCGGTGGCGGAGGTGGACGTATGTGGATGGAAGAGAAGATTGGTACACGCATCAACCTCAACCGCGTCGATGAAGCAATAGATACCGGTGTTCCAGAAGTTGCTGTCGCATGTCCATTCTGCAGAATTATGGTTGGTGACGGAATGGTCGCTCGTCAATCAGATGTAGAAGTCTTAGATGTTGCGCAGGTATTACTTAGAAACGTGAAGCGCTAAGCATTATTCGCGTTACTGCATAACCGGCAATCAAACCGCCGAGATGTGCGCGCCAATCGACTCCGCCAATGGTGAAGCCGAGCACAAAGTTGAGCCCGATGATTACAAGGGTGCTCTTAACTTCTGCGCCGATTCTCTTACTGATAACAGCCCATGCACCAAAAAGTCCGAATACAGCACCCGATGCGCCAATGGAGTATCCGTTATAGCCCAAGAACATCGCTGATGCGATGGATCCACCAATGAGAGATACGAAGAAGATTATGAGGAACTTAGAGCGGCCAAGGAAAGTTTCAATCGGCGTTCCAAGTGAGTGAAGTGCGAGCATATTGAATGCAAGGTGAATTGGAATTGTGCTCGAGTTATCGTGGACAAGTGCCACTGTTACTAGTCGATACCACTCGTTTGTTGACTTTAAGAGCTCGATTCCATAGAGCCCAAATGTTCCGATTAGCCCTGAATCGTAAAGTTCATATAAATAGAAAGCACAAATAATTGTGATGATTGTGAGAACGGAAGAACGTTGCTTCATGGAGAGAAGCTAATTAAGCGATAGTGACGCTATTGATTACAACAGGTGTCACAGGCTTATCTTGCGCACCTGTTGGTGTTGAACCAATCTTGTCTACAACAGCTTGTGATGCTGCATCTTTAACTTCACCGAAGATTGTGTGCTTTCGGTTGAGCCATGTTGTTGGTGCAACAGTGATAAAGAACTGTGAACCATTTGTACCAGGGCCTGAGTTAGCCATTGCAAGGATGTATGGGCGATCGAATTGAAGTTCGCCATGGAATTCATCTGCGAATTGATATCCCGGTCCGCCGAATCCCTGACCTAGTGGGTCTCCACCTTGAAGCATGAATCCACTGATGACGCGGTGAAAGATTGTTCCGTCATAAAGATTCTCATTTGATTTCTTGCCTGTGCGTGGATCTGTCCACTCCTTTGCACCTGTTGCAAGACCAACAAAATTTTCTACAGTCTTTGGTGCGTGATTAGGAAAGAGTTCAATGACGATATCGCCGAGAGTTGTATGAAGCGTTGCTGTATTTGACACGTGGAGACCAGGGGAATCGAACCCCTAACCCCCGCCTTGCAAAGGCGGTGCTCTACCAATTGAGCTAGGTCCCCGTATTAGAACGGGTGGGCCCAGGTGGACTTGAACCACCGACCTCTTCCTTATCAGGGAAGCGCTCTAACCAGGCTGAGCTATGGGCCCGCAAGACGTACTTTCGTGCGTTTCGCAGAAGCGCTAGGTTACTTGAATTTCATCAAGTAGCCAAAACGGCCTCCATAACTACAGGCGTGAACCCTACTACTTTTGCGGAGAAATCTCATCTTCGCTGTTGCGGGTCACAGATAAGAGGGTCGCACCTTCATCAAGGTTGACCAGGCGAACACCCATGGAGTCGCGTCCTGTTTGGCGCACCTCTGCAGCTGGGGTTCGCATAACAGTTCCAGCAGATGTAATTGCAAGGATCTCATCTGCATCTTCAAGAACGAGTGCTGAGACAAGTGTTCCGCGAGAATCTTCATCAATCTTTGCAGCTTTAATTCCGATTCCGCCGCGACCTTGTAAGCGATACTCATCGATAGGTGTCTTCTTTCCATAACCACCATCAGTTGCAGTAAAGACAAATGCACCTTGTGAAGATTGCGAATCAACGCGAGCCATTGTGAGAAGTTCATCGCCATCGCGGAACTTCATTCCAATAACACCAGATGTTGATCGGCCCATAGGTCGGAGTGATCCATCATCAGTTGTAAATCGCAGCGACATCGCTTTCTTGGAGACGAGAAGAAGTTCGTCGCCGTTACGGGCAAGGGATGCTGAGACAACTTCATCGCCAGGCTTAAGTGAGATTGCAATAAGACCACCTGTGCGTGGTGAGTCGTACTCAGTAAGTGGAGTCTTCTTTACAAGCCCGCCCCTAGTTGCAAGAACTAGGAACGGTGCTGCGTTGTAATCCTTAAATGAAAGTACTTGCGCAATTTGCTCGTCTGGTTTAAATGCCATCAAATTTGCAACATGCTGTCCGCGAGCATCGCGACCTGCATCTGGAAGCTCGTGCACCTTGGCGCGATAGACGCGGCCTTGGTTTGTGAAGAATAAGAGCCAGTCGTGGGTTGAGGCGACGAAGAAGTGGTCGACTACGTCATCTTGCTTCAGCGCTGCGCCCTTTACTCCGCGGCCTCCGCGACGCTGAGATTTATAGAGATCGGCAGTTGTGCGCTTTGAATATCCACCACGCGTAATCGTTACAACAACATCGTTATCTGGGATCAAATCTTCTGCAGAGAAATCACCTTCGCTAGCAACAAGCTGTGTACGACGTTCGTCCCCGTACTTTGCGACCAAATCAGTAAGCTCTGTCTTGATAATTTCACGTTGCTTAGCCTCTGATGCCAAGATCGCATTAAGTTCGATGATGTCCGCCATCAAGCCGTCATATTCATCATTGATCTTTTGGCGTTCCAACGCTGCAATACGGCGCAACTGCATATCGAGAATTGCATTTGCCTGAATCTCATCGACATCAAGTAGCTTCATCAAACCTGTACGTGCCTCTTCAGGTGTCTTAGATGCGCGGATAAGAGCGATTACTGCATCAAGTGCGTCGAGCGCCTTGAGGTAACCCTTCAAGATATGAGCGCGCTTCTCTTTCTCGACAAGACGGAACCTGGTGCGACGGACAACAACTTCTACCTGGTGCTCGATGTAGTACTTGATAAATTCATCGAGGCGCAGAGTGCGAGGTACACCGTCGACAAGCGCCAACATATTTGCGCCAAAGGTATCTTGCAGTTGTGTCTGCTTATAAAGATTGTTAAGGATGACCTTAGGGATAGCAGAGCTTTGAAGAACAATGACGAGGCGTTGACCAAGACGTTCGTTACCTTCATCGCGAACATCTGCGATGCCCTTAATTTTTCCATCTTTAACTAGCTCTGCAATCTTGAGAGCTAAATTATCTGGGTTAACTTGATACGGAAGTTCAGTGACAACTAAGCATGTGCGCTTATTGATCTCTTCAACATTTACAACTGCACGCATCGTGACCGAGCCACGACCTGTGCGGTAAGCATCTTCGATTCCACCGCGACCGACTATAAGCGCCTTTGTTGGGAAATCTGGGCCTTTAACAATTGTCAGTAAGTGATTGAGAAGATCTGGCGCCGGCATATCTGGATGCTCAAGTGAGTAAATAACTGCTTCACCGATTTCGCGAAGGTTATGCGGAGGAATATTTGTCGCCATACCCACTGCAATACCTGCAGAACCATTTACAAGAAGGTTTGGAAAGCGCGATGGAAGTACATCTGGCTCTTGTGATCGGCCGTCATAGTTGGGAGAGAAGTTGACGGTATCTTCATCAATATCGCGCATCATCTCCATTGCAAGTGGCGCTAAACGAGCTTCTGTATAACGCATCGCTGCAGCTGGATCATTTCCAGGTGAACCAAAGTTTCCATTTCCATCAACAAGTGGATAACGAAGTGACCATGACTGCGCTAAACGAACAACAGTGTCATAAATCGCGGTGTCACCATGTGGGTGGTAATTACCCATGACATCACCGACGATGCGTGAAGATTTGTAGTAACCCTTATCTGGGCGATAGCCAGCGTCATACATCGCATATAAAACGCGGCGGTGAACAGGTTTTAAACCATCGCGAACATCTGGAAGTGCGCGGCCAACAATGACTGACATTGCATAGTCGAGATAGCTTCGCGCCATTTCAACTTGGAGGTCAACTTTCTCAATGCGATCGAAAGTGACTTCCTCGCCAGTGAAATCATCTGGTGTGTTCTTATCTTTAGCCATCAGATATCCAAGAACCTAACATCCTTAGCGTTGCGCTGAATAAATGCGCGACGCTTTTCAACATCTTCGCCCATAAGTACGGAGAAGAGATCGTCGGCTGCTGCTGCATCTTCAAGAGTTACCTGAATTAAGACTCGGTGTTCTGGATCCATCGTTGTATCCCAAAGCTCTTTAGCAGGCATCTCACCTAAGCCCTTAAATCGCTGGATTCCATCTTCCTTTGGAAGACGCTTTCCTGCATCGAGACCAATCTTGATCATGCCATCGCGTTCTCTATCACTAAATGCGTATTCGACGGGATCTTTGCCGCCCCACTTCAATTTATAAAGTGGTGGCTGAGCAAGATAGACAAAACCGTTCTCAATCAGCGGGCGCATAAAGCGGAATAGAAGCGTTAGTAAAAGTGTTCGGATATGTTGTCCATCGACATCAGCATCTGCCATCAAGATAATCTTGTGATAGCGAAGTTTTTCGATATCGAAATCATCGTGAACGCCAGTACCAAGTGCAGTAATAAGTGCTTGTACTTCATTGTTCTGCAAGACGCGATCGATGCGCGCCTTTTCAACGTTAAGAATCTTTCCACGAATAGGCAGAACTGCTTGGTTTCGTGAGTCGCGGCCGCCCTTTGTTGAACCGCCCGCAGAGTCGCCCTCAACAATGTAGAGCTCACACTTTGAAGGATCGGTCCACTGACAATCTGCAAGCTTTCCTGGCATTCCACGACCTTCAAGAAGTCCCTTGCGGTTACGTGCGAGGTCGCGTGCCTTACGTGCAGCAACGCGTGCAGATGCTGCATCAATTGATTTACGAATGATGTCTTTACCCTCTTGAGGATTCTGTTCAAACCATTGCGTGAGGTGTTCATTAACAACTTTTTGTGTAAATGACTTTGCTTCCGTATTTCCAAGCTTTGTCTTGGTCTGGCCTTCAAATTGTGGCTCGCCTAATTTGATTGAGACGATTGCTGTAAGGCCTTCGCGGACATCATCACCAGTCAGGCGATCTTCCTTCTTGCGAATCAGGCCTTGCTCTTCGGCAAACTTATTGACTACTGATGTAAGGGCGGTACGGAAACCTTCTTCGTGGGTTCCACCTTCGTGGGTATGAATCGTATTTGCGAATGTATAGACGGATTCGGAGAAGCCGTTATTCCACTGCATTGAGACCTCGAGGGAAAGGCGGGCTTTCTTATCTTCAGCTCCAATAGCGATAACTGATTTATGGAGTTCGCCGCGAGTTGAATTGAGGTGCTTTACAAAGTCGGTGATTCCACCTTGGTATTGGTAACGAACGGTGAGTTGTTCGCCCTTCTCATCAACATGGCCAGCACGTAAATCTGTGAGCGAGAGAATCAAACCGCGATTAAGAAATGCCATTTCGCGGAAACGTGTTGAGAGAACTTCAAATGAGAAATCTGTAGTTTCAAAGATATCTTCTGACGGCCAGAATTGAATTGTTGTTCCGGTCTCTGTTGTTGCTTCACCCTTTGCAACAGGCGCTTGCGGAACACCTAAACGATAATCTTGTGTCCAGATAAATCCATCGCGAGCAACACGTGCTGCAAGCTTTGTTGAAAGCGCATTTACAACTGAAGATCCAACGCCGTGAAGACCGCCAGATACTGAATACCCACCATCGCCAAATTTTCCACCTGCGTGAAGAACTGTAAGTACAACTTCAAGAGCGGGCTTCTTCTCAATCGGATGAATATCAACTGGAATTCCGCGGCCGTTATCAATCACTTGTAGCGAGCCATCAGGCATCAAGCTGACTTTAATCTCGGTGCAATAACCTGCGAGCGCTTCATCAACTGCGTTATCTACGATTTCATAAACAAGATGGTGCAGGCCGCGTTCGCCTGTAGAGCCGATATACATACCTGGGCGCTTACGGACAGCTTCGAGGCCCTCAAGAACGGTGATCGAGGAGGCGTCATATCCGCCTTGCACCGATTTATCAGCCTTCTTCTCAGACAAAGTAGGTACTCCTTCAAATCGCCTTAAATGGGCTGTAGGGCGGTTTTTCTCCAACAGCAGAGCTAAATCCTATCGCTAAATCCGAAGTGAAATACCGGCGAGAAGCCTTGGGAGTGGGATATACCGCCCGTTTATCGCTCGGGTGAGGGTTCCTACTAAATAGGCGATCTTTATCCGGGGAAAATCGGGATATCCACACCTTTTATCCACACTGTGCGTGGAGTTACAGCGCTGTAATTCAG
>Ga0315903_10006540_pt1 | contig 14831 bp, 23 predicted proteins | sample LakEriMetagenome_7_FD_203524 | JGI IMG/M metagenome (GOLD analysis project Ga0315903, IMG submission 203524) | Freshwater fungal communities from buoy surface, Lake Erie, Ohio, United States - Buoy 2 MA119 | ecosystem: Environmental > Aquatic > Freshwater > Lake | place: USA: Lake Erie, Ohio...
TGCGCAAAATTCTGTTGAAAGTGATAAGTTATTTCGACGAAGTATTGACAAGTATCGGGACAAATTAAATTATAAGTTAGATATATGATTGAAAATAAAGATAAATTGATTTTTCTTGCTAGAGAAAAATATAAAATAAATCAATTCAGTCATGAACATATGAATTCTAGTAAAACTAAATTAGGTCCAAGTTTTCAATCTAATGATCTTTGGACTGGTGCGTCATGGGCTCCTTCCACTCCTGTATCAAAAGATTATAAAGATAAATTTCAACAGTTAGGAAAGAAATACGAAGACCTTTCATGGACAGCATTAGATATACCTAAAATTGAGATAAGCGACTTTGCTGAGTTTGAAGAAATATGGAATAGAGAAAAGATAGAAATTCAAAGACTCTTGCCTAGTGAAGACGAACCTTGGAACAAGGAAGAGCACCCTTTAGGAGAAAACAGTAGTTGGAATCGTATAGAATTTGATGGACTACATATCACCTGTAATGCTACCTTGGATTTTAATATACACGACCTGTATGTAAACGGTAAGCTAAAAGCTCCTCAATACTCTAATGAAACAGGATTCAGACAAGGCAGAACTGCGCAAGGAACATTTACTAAAAAATTATATAAACACAAGTTCTTTTCAAACCTGCTTGTTCAAATAATGGATTATTTTCCAATAAGAGTTCTTAATAACGTTATGATATTAGAACCAAAAACAGATGTATTACCACATCGAGAGCAAACATGGGCATGGAAATGTCCTACAGAATTCAGAATAAGTCTTTACGATAGCAACAGTCAACCTACAATGTATCTAACACACATAGAGACGGGCACTACAAATTATGTAAAACTACCAACAAGTACTAATAGTTTTTGTTGGAGTAATGGGACACATATATACGGTATGGATTATCACAATCAAAAGAACTATCATGTTGTAGTAAATGCTATCTGGGACGATAAAAAGCTAGATAACTTATTAGAGAAAAGCGTAAGCAAATATGGGATATTTTTGGAAAAGAATTGAATTAGAAAATTTAGAAGTAATACGTAAAAAGACTTTAGATTTTTTATACAAAGAAACAGACCTTCTTGAAAAGATTAATTTCAGAGGGCCGTTTGTTAACTTGAAAAAATTTAAATTTTTAGATCGTATTCCAGAAATAGCACAATCGTTTAGAAAATTAGATTTGTTTCCAGACGATGCCAGTATATACGTAACTTATCAGAACAAAGATTCTGTGCCTCATAAAGATTATACGGATAGTATCGGACGTGTGAATATTCCTATTTTAAATTATGAAGGTAGCTACACAATATTTTATAATAATGTAAAAGCACAGCGATTAGTGTTGCCTACAGGTGCTCCATTTTATATGACATATAACAAAGACTATGTCGAAGCAGATAGAATGCCATTTGAGTTTCCTGCCATAGTTAGAATATCTGAAGGGCACGATATTTTTATGGATGAAACTAAGGCACCAAGAATTACTCTTACTATTTCTACTACTCCTGACGCAGGTCTTTTACTAGACGATTAAATTTCTTTATCTTCTATACTGATCTCTAAACCTCGTTGCGAAGCACTTAGTTCTACAAATATCCACAGACTTTGATTAGATTCTTCATTTATATATAAATCGAAGTTTTCTTTTGAATCAAAAACAATAGAACTAAAAAAAGTCTGTCCATTTTTATCTTCGCACATTGTGTGCTCTTTTTTTATAAATCCTGGGCGAGCAATTAAGTCTTCGACAATAAATCTGTACAGACTGTTGGTTCTAAGTTCGTGAACAAAATTAGGAATTGATTCCCAATCTTCTGTGTTTGTAGGTGTTATTTTTGCGATTCTTGCGTACATGGTAGTCTCCTTGAAAATATTTATAGACTAATAAAAAAAGTTAAATATTTTTTTGAAAGAAAATATGTATATTAGATATTACAAATTAACCTGCATGTCCGAACCTAAAATGAAAAGATTCAGAATAGTAACTACGCAAGGATTACCATTCGAACAACTAATGAAAAATTACAGCGTTAAAATGCCTGGATTTATAAGAGCAACTGATACTCATTTTGATGACGAACGATGGGAAATTGAAACAGAATGGGAAAGTAAGGAAAAATACGACGAAGCCCAGAAACATCCAATGCGTAAAATGTTCTGGAATAGATTCGAAGTAGAAGCAATGAGACACGACATTGACTTGATAGTAACGTCTAGTCTAGGAGAAGAGTGGAGACCTTTTGCGGATTTATTCGATTAAGAATCCAATTCTGATAGCAGTTTTAAAAGGCCAAACTTTATTAGCTAATAATTCTCTTTGATATGAATAGTTAGCTGTTTGGCCTGCTTCAACTGTACAATCAGTATAAAATTTATATCTTGATACTCTGTAATTATTCCTGCCCATCCAGGCAAATATTCTGTCACTCATTCCTGTATTTTTTAAACTTTGACTGTTCTCATCGAAAACTCTGTACGACAAATAAAATCTGTTAAGTTTCCTTCTAATTTCCATTTCATCAAAAATTTCTTGATCAGTAAGTTTGAATACTTTAACTCCTTCATTGGAATACATAGTAGTAAGAAATCCTTGTCTACTAATCCAATGTCCCCACGCCCAACTGGGTGATCCAGAAGATTCTTTGGCTACAAGTACACCTATAAGATTTCCATCGGCCCAAACACCCGGAAAAAAGTACAAAGGATCCTTGAACCATTTTGGAGCACGTTCTAAAATCGCTTTATGCCAGTCGGGATCATAGTGACCGTTAAATAAGTATGGCCTTTCTGTTAGCAGATCAATAAATTGATCACAGTCATTAATGTCTAAAGGTCTGTAAGTTAATTTCATATTTGTATATATCTATGATTGATTATAATAAAAAATTTTATATTGTTTATAATGTCCTGACATTCTTTACTCCTAGGAGCGATTCTGTATATCCAGAATCCGAATTAGTACAACTTTATTCATTACTTATAAACTCCCCACACGTGGTTACTGTAGAAAATCATGTTGCTGAAAATAAACTGTCATCGGAATTAAGAGTAATATTTTGGAGTTTAGATTCTTATAATAACTGGGCTAGTGAAAATAGATCCAAGTATGACGAGCTAGTTGATCTAATACAACAAGTTAACAGCACTGATAGCAATGTGAAATTTGAACGATATACATCACTAGATAACTATATCAGTGCCTTCCCTTACACAAATTATTCAGATAAAAATAATTTAATTAACTGGACTCTTATAGATTTTCATAAACATTTTATGATAGAACACATATTACCCTTGGGTAAAATTAGAGAACACGTAGGCAATGGACAATTAGACATACCAGTAAATGTAAAAGGACAAGGATCAAGATTTATTAAAGAACGTACTAGTGATATTATTAGACGTCCACTTAGCAGTATATCTACCAAAGACAGAAGTTTTCCTAGACTTATAGCATATAGTTTTGAACAAACTTTAATTACCACGATGTACAAAAGTCCTTGGATTTACAGAAAATTAACTGACCTCACGGATCAAGTAGAGCAACTAGCATCAGAGTTTATCACAGATTGCGACAATGCTGCTGTATTAATAGGACATGAAAGTTTGGGAAAAGAGCTTACATTACATACACACAGAGTAGGAGATACGATACAATATAGTTTTACTATTTCGGTAAGATTAACTTTTAACGGGCCTGGAGCAAAATTAAAATTTTACAAACCTTTGTCTAAAAATGATCCTCAATTAAATCAATACTATTCTAATCCCATGTTATTATATGAATTAGTTAATGGCGAGACACCGGAAGAGATCATTATCAAAGACAGAACGAATATATTAGTTTTTTCAGCATCTTTAATACCACATACAGTAGAATACGATAACGATCTTTATTTGTTTTATGTGTACGATAATGTAACTTTTAAAGAAGATAAGTTTAATGAAATTATAAATCGTAGTTCAACAACATATTTCAGTAACTTAGATGCAGATTCTAGACTGTATTTTTACACTTACCAATAAAGTACTTTGGAATAATGATTGTCTATTACTAATTCAGGAATACAGATATGAGGTGGCAAAGATATTAACCATCTTACTATTGCTGCTACTTCTTCTGGTTTAGCCCATGCTATACTTTCATTCCAATCAAAATTTTCATATTGTTCTTTTCCAGGTTTAAAATCTGTTATGTATCGTAACATAGGTGTATCAGTTGCTCCAGGACTTACGCACATTACTTTGATTGGTTTATTTTTAGAGTAATTCAGTCCTAAACTAACATCTTTTAAGAATCTTTTCCCCAAAGCATACAAACTCTTATTCAATGCTTCTTTTGGTCTCACGTGTCTTTCAGCACTCTGACTGCTCATATTGATTATGATACCCTGTGACATTTTTTCATAGAATTTCAAGCACATATCTACCGGAACATTACCGTTGGCTTCTAACATTTTATAAGGGTCGTGGTGTAGAGCAGCAGCATTATTAACAAAGATATCAGGTGTATACTTTTTAACAAGGTAATCCCTAAAATCTACATCACACAAATCTCCTTGTTCTGTAGCATTTTTACTTCTCCCAACAGTGATAACTTCATAATCTTTAGACAGATCTTCAGCAATAGCCAATCCAATACCTTTAGTGCCGCCGGTTATTAATACTGTATTTTTCATATACGATTCCTTTACTCTACTTATTTAAATGTACGTGCTTTAAAAAATAAATATTCAAGTGAAGGAGTTTAAAAATGAATTTTACAACTATTACGGTATTTGAGAAAGAAGGAGCACAAGTAGAAGCTGAGATGTGGGCCACGCCAGGTTGGTTTAAAATGTCGCAGTGCTTTGTGTATGAAAACAATCCATATATTTCTAAAATGGATTTAAAAGCCAATCAGGAAGGGTCCTATTTAGAAGTTTATATAGAATACCATAGTAAGGAAGCGTACGAAGCGTGGCATGCGGAATGGAAACATATTCACGATGAACTACGATTTAAAGTTATGGAAAATTTAAAGACTAGGGGAATAGACAATAAGCTTTATTGGCCGGATCAAGGAATCCCAGCACCCGAAAATGAAACAGCATATTCTTTAGATCAATTTGTAAGTAAAATTACCAATTAACGTTTACTTAACAGCCATCCTATATATCCTTCAACATCGATTTCCCACCAACGATGTTGAAGGATTAATCGTCCTGGATGAGCATGATGATTATTGTGCCAACCAAAACCCATACCTAACCATCCTAACCAAACATTATTTCTACTTTGATCATCTGTGTCATAGGTCCTATATCCTGATCTATGACACCAATAATTCACTGCTCCTAATCTAAAAAAGTCTATAGCGTATGCTAGACAATACATTAGTAACCATATAGGATTTACTATGAGTAGTATCAAGCAAAAAGAATAGATAATTTTATAATGGTGTTTATGAAAGAAAACAAAAAACGGATCTCGCATCTGTTGTACAGCTATCTTTTTAGCCCAACGATGCTGTAAGTAATACTCTTCGTTACTGCCTTGCGGAAAAGTCCAAGCATAAAAAACTTTCCAGGCACTGCTTTGGTTAGGACTATGTGGGTCCAATGGATCGTCGGCTTGAATATGATGTAGCTTATGTTGAATAGTCCAATAGGTTAAAGGTCCGATGGCAGCTAATGTTGCTAAAATACCCAACATCCATCTAACTGGTGTAAACGTTTCAAATTGGCCGTGCGCAAAATATCTATGTGCTGCTACACCATTACCAACAACACCGATTATAAACCATAGTACCATTAATTCCAACCAATAATCTAGCACATAGAATAATCCAGCAAATGCTAAAATATGGAATGGTAAAAATACCATCCAAAAATTGTGTCCAAATTTTTTCATTTTTTTATAAATCTTATTATTAAAGATGGGATATCGATTTCCCACCATCGCTCTCTGTTATTCCATTCCCATGGTTTGGCATGATGATTATTATGCCATCCTTCTCCCATAGTTATTATGTTTGCTATCCAACTGTTTTTACTTTTATCTGGTGTATCATAACTTCTATATCCATGTAAATGGGCAATAACATCAAATGCTCCAGCTGAATGAAATATTAATACAGCAGGAATAGCATAAACAAAGATTACTAAAAATGGATCTATTGAAATCAAAAGTAACACATATAAACTTTGTATTAAGATATAATTTTTGTGTATAAATCTATGGAATTTATTTTTCCTTAAATCTTTACAGTTTCTTAAATCAATTTTTATATCTCCCCAGAAACCTAACCATGCTCGAACGATACCTAGCCTATGCGGACTGTGAGGATCCATTTCTGTGTCACTAAATCTATGATGCTGTCTATGAACAGCAACCCATGCGAGTGGACTTCCTATTGCGGCGAGAGTTCCTATGATAGTTAATAGATAATATATTGGTGAATACGTCCTGAAAGATCTATGACTAAGCAGTCTGTGATACCCTATATTGATTCCTAGAATTCCTACAATGTAGTAAGTGGTTATAGAGGCTAGAAGATATACGTATTCCTCAAAAAGAAATACGTATACTAAACCAATTAAAAATAATAAGTGATTAATTAGTTGTATTAGTCTAATCTTCTTTGTCATTGTCTACAACCAACCATCCTAATTTAAATAAATCATCGCGTATCTCTTCAGTGACCATGCCTTCGCCAACATAGCCTTTTTGATCCCAGGCAGTTTCATCTTCAGCACCACCTAAAGGGCCGCCTCGAATACCGCTACAGTACCAATCTATATAGTCACCTTTTTGAAGCATGTCTGCTACAATGCCTCCGGCACTGCGCCAAGTACATCCCCAAGTTTCTTCTTTAAGTATAGGCCACAAATCACGTTTTTGAAAATCATTGTTACATATGGCTGCGTAGAGATTTTGAGCGTAGGTTTCGCTATTACGAACCTTTTCTAAAATCCAATCAGTAGTTACTAAATCGTATTCTAAATTGTTCTTGTGGCTTTCAGGATCGTCAAATTTTGTGTTGTGTTCTTCAAGAATCTTATCAAACATGTCTAGGTAAACCTCGTTAACAGGCTCTCCTTTTTCTTCTTGACGTTTGACATAACCCCCTTTTTGGAAGCTGTGACGATCTGGACTTTTACTTGGCTTAGTCATATCAGTACTTATTTAAAATAGAAAAAAGTGTGGACATACAAGACTGTGTTCGCGACCTATCAGGCTGTACTATAGATACTAGCTAAATATCCTCAACAACTTTTCGGAACAGTTGAAAAAAATATGGACCCTCGGGAGCACCCGATATTCGCACAGGGTTCAAACCACTAACAACAGATTTCAACATGGCCTATTCAGGTAACAGCATCCGCTACATTGATAATGCCCACAGCAATATTATATGTTATTAAGAAAATAAAGTCAAAAAAATAGGCACCGAAGTGCCTAAATCAAACTCTATTTTTTATAAATCGTTCAATGACCAACGTTATTAACACACCAAGTATTACAGCATAGGCTAAATTAAAAATTACTGTGGATGCTGTTACAATTAACATGATGGCAACATCTTGTTTTGATTTATTAGCAATCTTAAAACTACCCCAATCAAATGTGTGATAGCACACTACAAACATCACTCCTACTAGTGCAGCTAATGGAATCGCTTCGATTACAGCACTGGCAAATACAATATAAGCTAGCACACACAATGCCTGTACAACACCTGATAATCTTTGAAACCCGCCTGCTTCTAAATTAATAACAGTTTGTCCAATCATAGCACAACCTCCCATGCCACCGAATAAGCCAGTTAGCACATTGCCGGCACCTTGTGCCATGCTCTCCTTGTTGGGTTGCGTTTTATGATTAGGCTTATGTTCGTGTACAAAGTCATCTACAAGATTAGCAGTAAGTAATGTTTCAATTAACCCAACTGCGGCAAGTATCAAACTGTAAGGCAACACAATCCAAAGTGTTTCTAATGTCCATGGAACAAGTGGAATATGAAAACTAGGCATAGCACCACTAATGTGAGCAATGTCTCCAACTGTTCTAGTTTCAATTTCGAATACTAGTACAAACATGGTCACAAGTATGATGCCAAATAAACTAGCAGGAATATGCCGTGTAATCTTTGGAGCAACATATACTCCAAATACTGTAACAGCAATCAATCCTATCATGTTAACTAGTGCCTGACCTTGTAGCCACACTTCATCAACTTTAAGTTGATGAAACTGCGCCATAAAGATTACTAGTGCCAATCCATTAACAAAACCTGTCATTACACTAGGGCTGACAAGTTTAATTAACCTGCCTAACTTAAATGCGCCAAAGGCAAATTGTATAATACCCATGAGTATAATACAGGCAAACAAGTATTCAACACCGTGCGTAACTACTAGTGCAACACTTACCACAGCAAGACTACCAGCACCTCCACTAATAAGTCCAGGCCGGCCGCCAAACAAGGCAGTGACTAATCCTAAGACTACTGCGGCATATAAACCTACTAAAGGATTTACATGTGCTAATAAGGCAAAAGCAACAACTTCTGGCACCATGGCTAGACTAGTTGTAATACCTGCCAAGGTGTTGCGAGTTATTGCTTTTGCTGTCATGCTGTTTCCTTACATTGTTGGACCGTTGCCGTTTTTAAAACCAACTGTACCGCCTTCTTCTTCGATACGTTTGATAACATCTTCGAACAAGATAGGTGTGTAGTCAGTTTGTTCTACACAGACGCAATGATATCTTGGATCAATTTCATCACTGTATAATGTAGTACCTGTCTTAGCATCGACGCCGCGGGCCTTCTTAACACGATTTGCATGTAAGTGTCCGTGAATGTTAACACCGAAACGACCTAAACTTGCTTCGTGTACAGGAATATGACTTAAGATCATTCCGTTCATAACGTGGTAGGCACGAAGTTCGCGGAAGTATTCGTTGTATTCTATATCACGAAAGATGTCATGGTTACCACGGATTAACACTTTGTCTCCGTTTAAACGGGCTAACGTAGATAATGCTTTACGGTTAATCACTACATCACCTAAATGATAAACTTTGTCGTTTGGACGAACACGTTCGTTCCAACGCCGAATCATTTCTTCGTCCATCTCACTAGGATCATCCCAAGGACGAAGTTTGGTTCCATCTTCACGCAAGAATCGGCACACGCCAGCGTGGCCAAAATGCGTATCACTTACTAAAAACACAGCAGGCATAGTGCGCTCCTTTCTTAAATTAATCTATCTTCAAAAGACTCATCATTACAAAATGGATTCAGTATCAGCATCATCACACCTTCTAAATAAGTACGATGTACTGCTCTAGGGCATTCAAAATATTCTACAGTCCATTGTTCTGGAGTCCACCAATTATTACTTCTTCCTTCTTTCCAACCTGCGCCATCTTGTGTACCGTTTCTGGTACCTTTGTTAGTTTCAAAAATGGCATAGGCTTTGTTATGGTGATGATCAAATCGTGCTCTAATGCCTCCGCGACCACCACCTTGTCCTACGTATATACAAGTATCCCCTTGCCAAATACTATACAGTCCTTTGACTTTTGGTAAGGATTTGAATAATGAAAATGTTTGCGTTTTAATAACAGGATTAAACCCGCAACGTTCAAAATCTGATTGTAGTATATCTAATTTCATAGTGCTATTATAGCACCATAATTTCGATTTGTCAATAGCCTTTTATAAAATAAGGCTCAAAGGCTGATCGAACCATCCACCAAATTGGATTAAGTTCAAATCTTAACGTAATTGTAACTCTCGGGCCTGGGCCCAACAGATTACTGGCTTGATGTGGTGCTTCAGTTCTGTTAAGTATCGGAGCATTATTGTCCTGTCCTTGCCAGCTGGCTATAATCTTATCTTCAGGCTGTGCTATACCAACTTCGTATTGGGTGTCAGTTTCGACATCCACAATGTCGCCGCCTTTTTTCATATCCCAGAAATCTAAACTGCCTATTGCTGGACTGATTAAAAAATTCAAAGCAGCGGAATTGTAAGGATCGTCCCACCACCAATGTTTTACTGGATGAATGTCTCTATGTCTGTATCCGGTGTGTCCTTGTTGTAAAGCAAACAATAACTGAGGTTCCATTAATTTAAGGCCTCGGTCTTTACAAAAATCTTGAAATTCCTTGGATACTATATCGTTAGTATTAACAACCCATTGCCTATAAGGTCGATGCCAACTTATTTTATCAATTATATCTTTTTGAAAATCGAGTCCAGCAATCCATGGACTTACTGGAAAATTTAATGTGTAAAACACACTATAGTCTGCTTCTGGATGAATAGGTTCATCATGCGTATAATATGACACAGTTATTCCTAAGTTAAATCAAACGCCCATGAACGTTCTTTACACCACCAACATTCCCCACAGTGCCCTACTGTTAATTCTTCATGTTCACAACTTCTAGTTAATGGATACAAAGATGTTAACAAATCTAATTCTTTATACATCTGAGCGATTACTTTTTTATTTATTCGGTGAAATGGTGTATAGATTGTATTATTTCTATGATACAGATCTCGTTGTATATTAGGATTACGTTCTTCGTGTTCGGTATTAGATTCACTCCAGGTGTCGGTAATTTCTAGAGGAGGATTTTGAGTAATTGCTGTGTACAGAATTTTTATTAATTTAAAATGACTGTACAAATAAAAGTTATCGCCGGTTTGCACATCTACATAATGTGTATGGTGGTGTATGTTTTTATTTCCAGTTAGTTCAATACATTTTTTAATAACGCTTTGTACCACAGGAAGATTGCTATACTGTTTCTTTTCACTAGTACACGTAAAAATATGTATAGGACAACTAGCATGAGACATGAGAACATACAATAGTAAGGAACTATCAGCACCGCCACTACAGCTAATGCCAATACCTTCACTATGTATATCTATATCTGTGTTTGCTATTGTTATTGTTTTCATAATATTGGTCGGGGAAGAGGGATTCGAACTCTCGATCTCCTGCTCCCAAAGCAGGCGCTTTAAACCAGACTAAGCTACACCCCGAAACTTGGAGCGGGTGATCAGGTTCGAACTGACGACATTCTGCTTGGAAGGCAGACGCTCTACCAACTGAGCTACACCCGCATGTATTAGTGCCTAGCTACTAGTCCTCACTAGCCCTAGACTGAGCTGTTACTCTGTCCGCTACATTTACTTATGGCAAGGCATAGTACCCACCTACGATTTTTCAAGTCGCCCATATAGCGGGCCTTGGGGCTGTCATCGTATGAGCCCTGGCATTATGGTGAAGCCAATTTACCCCCAGTTAATAACGTAGATGGGACTACGAGGTTCTTGGTGCCCCATGAGAGAATCGAACTCCCAGCCACGGATTACAAAACCGTTGTTTTACCATTAAACTAATAGGGCAAACCTTTACTCTGCGGCAGTTTGTAGTGTAGTACCCGGTGTACGCTTCTCACGCTTAGGTACGATTGCTGCTGCTAGTTCTGCTTGAATCATAGCACGTTTAAGTGCTCCACGCTGATGCGGATCAATCACAGTTGCTATCATGCGTTTACTAGTTTTACTTAACTTAAAATTACCCTTGGCTTTCATATTGTGACCTTTTTGTGAATGATTCTACTGCTATAACAATCCATCCTGTTAGAGCAATAATATTAGCGTTAAATGCTGCGGTGTTATCTGCTCCATAACTTGCAATTAAGTTAAAAATAGTCATTACAACTATTAGAACAGGTGTCCATTTTTTAAAAAAATTTAACATTTATTATCCTATGATAAAATTTTGGCGGAGCGTGTTGGATTCGAACCAACGATCAGAGTTTTAGCCCCGATGCTTTCTTAGCAGGAAAGTGCCTTCGACCAACTCGGCCAACGCTCCATATTCTTTACTTTTGATATTTCTCGTTCATTTTTTCTACTGCCTGATCAAACTTCAATCCAGCAAGTGCTAGATTATAAACTATACCCAGGGCAAAAACAATAGCAATAACTCCTACTACCCAAGTAGGAAATTGGCTTAAAATAAGCCCTGTTAAAAATGCGCTGCCCATTACACCGATCGAAATTAATGCTGCTTTGAGTTTCAAATTCATTTTTGTTTCCTTTCAAGAACTTAACTAATGAACCTATATATTACATGAAGTTCAAAAAAAATTCAAGAAAAAGTTTTACCAAAACTGGTGTGGCCGGTAGGCTTCGAACCTACAAGAGCTTGGCTTTGCCTGTGCCCATCCCCGACCCAACGAGTGGGAGCTTTTCCAGTTTGCTTACGACCACAGCTTAGTATATAGTCGTATTTGGTAAAAGTCAAGCTTATTCGGCTCTCCACTCTACTCTGCCATATTGATCGATATGAGCAATGCTTTGCTGTCTTTTCACTTCGACGTATTCTCTACGATCTTCGACGATAACGCCGCCTCTCTGGATCAATTCAGAGACTTTAACTTTTGCCACAGGTGTAGCTGGTTCAAATTTTTTAAATTTAATTTCCATTATTATCTCCTCTGAATTGCCGGTCCTGACAGATTCGAACTGCCGACAACTGGTTTCGAAGACCAGGACTCTTCCACTGAGCTAAGGACCGATTGTTAGTGGGAAGAGATTGTTGTGTCGGGAACTCTCCCCAAAACCCCGTGAGCGCAGCCCATCCTGTTTTCGCGTCAGCGGAGGCAGAATATGGTTACAGGTCTGCCTTAATTGGAGCGGGTAGAGAGAATCGAACTCTCAACTAAACCTTGGCAAGGTCTCGGGTTACCATTACACCATACCCGCATTGTTTGGTGCCCAGGGCGAGACTCGAACTCGCAAAATTTGGCTTCTAAGACCAACACGTATACCAATTCCATCACCTGGGCTTAAATCTATTTACTGCTCGTACTGGAGCTTAGGGTCGGATTTGAACCGACGGCTTTACGGTTTTGCAGACCGTTCCATTGGACCACTCTGGCACCTAAGCGTTGGTTGCGCAGGAAGGAATCGAACCTCCATCTCGAGCTTATGAGACTCGCGAATTACCGTTACTCTACCGCGCCATTTTTTATCTACGTCTTTTCTTCCAATTGTAAGAATCACCGTTTGGTAACAAGCCATGTTCTACTGCTGCTACTCCAAACTTTCCTACTAATTGATTACCATCGAAACTGATAGTAACAAACTTGTTTAATATTTTACTACGATCTATTGCTAGTGTTAAACTTTCAAACTCTTCATTACATTCAATTCCATTAATATCTTTATAATTCAATTCATACATCTTCTATATCTTTTCCATTATCTACATAAAATTTATCTTGTTTATGCTTACGTTCCTGCATGGTTTCTTCTTTAAACACTTTGCGAGGATTAGCACACATATAACATTTTGGATCGCCACAGTTTAATATATGCTTCTTATGGTTACGATGTGGTTGTTCTAAATACTTCCACTTACCATTTTGATGCATATGATAATCTTTGGCAATACGCACTTGTCTTTCAATTGCCACTTCATCTTTATGAAGTCTCTTGCTATGATGAAACTTATCCAATTCTGTACTCATAACAATCTCCTAGTTGGCGGAAGCGGTGCTTCCATATCTTGGCGGAGGACTAGAGAGTCGAACTCTAAAGGCGCTACTAACGCTCGGCGGTTTTCAAGACCGTTACCGTCACCAATCGGCTTGGTCCTCCATTATTCGTAAAGATTTATAAAGTCTTTTCCGTACTTATTTTTAACATATTCAAGTACGGGTTCCAAATCCTTTTCATACAACACTTTTATATCAGGGTTAGATTCTAACTTTGCTAACCATTGTTCAGTCTTAAATCCTTTAACTTCTGTTACAATACCTTGTACTATAAAATCTGGAATGTAGTTTTTAACTACACCGTTCCAAACATATTGTCGTTTCTTTGTATTTCGTTTAATGTCTATGTTGTGATCTAAACAATAAACGACATACGCAAGTTCCCAACTGCTATCGCAAAAGAACCCTTTGTACCAACCTTTTTTACCTCTTCCAGAACCCTGAACATATCCACCGAGTTTGCGTTCTTTTGCCACGGCCGACAATCGCTGTTTAGTTTCTTCTGTATGCGGGGTTCCTTCTAACCCGATTAATCCCTTATTCCACGCTGTTTGTAATCCTGTTTTTCCTTTATTCCAAGGAATAGATCCCTTTTTGCGATGAGCGTTAGGAGATTTAGTTCGTTGTACTCTTTCTGGATTAGATTTACAAAATGGTTGATGTGAGCCTAATCCGCCCTTATTAATAAAAGTTTGTTGACAGTGTAAACAAGTATTCATAACTTTATTTATACACAATCAACCCAAGAGCAATAAACCGGACTCTGCCACACTTCCATAATACTTATACTAAAATTGGTACCAGCGGAGGGAATCGAACCCTCTCAAGAACGCTAATCTGGCGCTAAAAGGCTTATAAGACCTCTCTGACTTCCAAGTCTCGCTGGCATATTTGGTAGGAGGTGACGGTCTCGAACCGCCGACATTCGCCGTGTAAAGACGACGCTCTACCAACTGAGCTAACCTCCCATATAGAAACACACTCACGTTTCTTATGTCTCTACATGCTATCTGCATATCGAGTGTGTTTGTATATGGCGTCCCGTACCGGATTCGAACCGGTGTGTTCGCCGTGAAAGGGCGGTATCCTAGGCCTCTAGATGAACGGGACTTACTAGCTTAAATTGTTAATGAACTGTAATATGTAAAAATTATAGTTTCATTTTGCTTACCTGTCAACAATTTTTTTCGTAAATATTTGATGAATTCTTTCTTTACAAAAATACACGTCGACATTCCTGATAT
>Ga0315903_10006545_pt1 | contig 14827 bp, 12 predicted proteins | sample LakEriMetagenome_7_FD_203524 | JGI IMG/M metagenome (GOLD analysis project Ga0315903, IMG submission 203524) | Freshwater fungal communities from buoy surface, Lake Erie, Ohio, United States - Buoy 2 MA119 | ecosystem: Environmental > Aquatic > Freshwater > Lake | place: USA: Lake Erie, Ohio...
CATTAGTGTTATATTTTGCAATAAGCATATCGAAGTTAATACCATTACTATCTGGGTCTGTTCTTCCCACAACCACCACACTGCCTGCATTATCAAATGTGAGTGCATCAAAACGATCATCTTTGTCCCCGGTGCCGTTCCAAGTTTTTGTCCAGAGGGTATCACCGTTGGAGTTGTACTTAAGTAATACTGCGTCAAAAGTATTGTCACTTAACTCTGTTCGCCCACACACATATATGTTTTCGTTAGCATCAATGATAAGTTTTTCACTTCTGTCATCTTTCCCGTTTTCAAAACGCTTTACCCATTGTTGTACTCCGCTAGTATTGTATTTTACCAAAACAATATCATCGTTTGTTCCGGTAGTTGTCCAAGCCGTAATGTAAATGTTTCCGGTTGAAGAAACAGCTAAACTATATGGTTCATCAAGGTCAGATGCTGCACTTTTGTAAACCATGGTATGGATAAGTGTGCCATTTGAATTAAACTTTAGGGTGACAACGTCAAAATTAGACGTTAATGGGTTGGCATCTTGGTCGCTACGACCTGTTGCAATGATGTTGCCGCTATTGTCAACAACCAGACTTACCAATCTATCAGAGCCATTGTTGAAATTGTATTGTTGAGTCCAAAGTGTGTCGCCAGAGGTATTAAGTTTTGCTATGAAATAGTTATTGCTTTGGCCGCTTTCTCTAATTGTGCCACCAATTACAATGTTTCCACCACCATCTCCGGCAATGGCTAAACCTTCATCGGTATTTACACCAGATGTTCCGGTTATTTTTTTATTCCATACACTATTGCCCGAGGCATCAATTTTTTGAATAAAAATATTTCTATCTTCTTTTAGTTCTGTGGAATAACCCACCACATACACATTGCCTAAACCATCTGCCCAAAGTTGGTTTCCGGCATCTCTGTTTTCGCCAAAACCATTGAATGATTTATTGAATACTTGGTTGCCCACCGAGTCGTATTGAATAGATACCGCATTTTCATTAAGCAACACAGCCGATAAGCCGCCTGACACAGTCACCACACCATTGCCATTGCTAACTACGCAGGTAGCTTCATCGTCATCACCAACTGCAGGAGTTGTTTTTGAATAAACCAAATTGCCGGTAGCATCATATTTTATGGTTACGTAATCTAAATCTATTGCTGTACCAGCTGCTACATCCGTGTAGCCGACTACTATCACTTCGCCACTGTTCGTGAGGGTTAGGTCATTGGCAATGTCGTCACCACTACCGGTGCCATTGTAAGTTTTAACCCATTGTTGTACACCAGCTGAGTTATATTTAAGCGTAAAAATGTCAAACAAGTCAACTACTGAACTTGCATTCAAATCTATCTCACCGGCCACGTATACATTTCCCGTTGCGTCAACCGCAATCGCTCTACCGCGGTCGTCACCGGCTCCGGCATAGAATTTTGTCCAAAGAGTGTTGCCATTGGCATCAATTTTTCGAGTAGCTACATCGTAGTTTATGTCGCGTGCGCGCCCGGTCACATATACATTGCCAGAGGCATCTATGGTCATGTTTTCAGCACGATCATTTTTAGTGAAGTCCAAAAAGTTTGTCCATATTGCAGCGCCTGTGTTGGTGTTGTATTTTATGGTTACCCAATCATCGTCTAGTCCATTGTAGCAACGTCCGGTAACAATCGGATTGCCGGATGCATCAACCACCACTTTCACAGCGCGATCAGTGCCACCGCCAGGACCGACAAAAGCAGTAGCCCATTGTTGTAAACCAGCGCTGTTGTATTTTATCGTGTAATAATCTTCATTGGTTTTGTCTGAGCTTTTCGTTGTGGTGCCCGTAACATACACATTGCCAGAGCCGTCAAGTGCTAAGCTTCTTGCTTTGTCATCATCACCAAAAGGATCATTGTAAATGGCTGTCCAAAGTAGTTGGCCGGAAGCATTGTATTTAAGTGTCACAAAATCTTCATTTGTACTATCGTTGTTTGCATAGCCGGTGGCGTACACATTACCTAAAGCATCTACTGCAATATCGTTGGCTTCGTCTTCACTATTATCTAACCCATTGTAAGTTCTTGTCCATAGGGTATCGCCAGATGAGTTTAGTTTAACGACCAGCATATCGTGATGATTTGTTGTCATAGAGAAACCGGCAAAATAGATATTTCCCGAATTATCTATCGTTGATGCTTTAATTTTGTCGGAGTAATCTCCGGTGCCGTTGTACTTATTCGCCCAATAAAAATTGAGCTGCGCAAAACTCACTGCGCTTATCAGCAGTAATGCGACAGCCATTATTTTTTTCATGATCAGAAATTTACTTAGTTTTTAATCATCATCACCCACACCAACTGAGGTGGATTCGTTTTCCATAGCATAGTAAAACGCATTAATTCTTGCCACATCGCGCAGAAAATCAAGTTTTATAATTTCTATTCTGTGAATTGGCAATCCTGTACGGTTGCGCAAGTCGTCTATCATCTGTTCCCGCAGCTCGGGTTTGATCAAGTCAATGCGTTCATAGTTGATTTCTTTGAAGTTTTCATGCTCTAGTGAAAGTTGTCTATCCATGATTAAAATCATAGTGATAATCATACCGTTTGCCCCTAATAAAATCACAATGTCTGATGTGGTTTCTACCACAGCCAAAGCATTGATTAAACTAATGGTGACACACACGAAAAAATAGCCCATTTCTCGAATGGGTACTGTCACTGTTCGATAGCGGAGAATAGAGAATATGGCAAATAACCCAAAGGCAAATCCCATTTTTAATTTAGTGGCACTCAATAAAAAACATATAAAAAAGTTTACCGTGTTAAAGAGGAAAAAGGTAAACAAAAAGTCTTTGTTTTTGTGACGAGGATAGTAGATAAATCTGACAATGGTGATAATCACCAACATATTTATTCCATAGCGGAATAAAAATTCGATGTAAGGGCTAACTCCAAATAAATTAGTGGCTACTGCCTCAACTGTTTCTGTTTCCATTTGCTATAATTCTGTTTATACGTATAAAATTTGGTTTGAATGCATTACTCTTTACTTCCTCCAGCATAGCTACAGCCGTAGAGTATTTACTAAATCCAATTTCCTCAAAATGCCTCTTTTTGAACGACTCTACAATTGGGCTACCAATAGCTGTTTTGTCTGTTTTGATTTCGGCAATAACTAACTCTGGAAATGTTTTTTTGTCTTTGAAGTTATCGAATAAAATATTTATGTCGAGCGTAAGCCTTTCTTTGAAGTTTTTGTTGGCTAGTGTAATTCTCGTAAAGCAGATCACCATTTTTTCTTTCAAATCTTCTTTGGTCAAATAGTTATGGTGAATGATGTCTAGTTCTTGGTCAGTTAGCTCGTGTTTGTAATCGTCTTCTTTAATTCGTTTTTTGTCCGTGCGATCGCCTTTCACTTTGTACTTTACTTCGAAGTAACATAAGCCCGAGTCGAGATACTTACGGTAGCGAACTTTTAGGCGATTGGCTTTGCCATTGTGGTGAAATTTGTAGAGCTGGTAATCATCCGTATCAAAATAGATAGATTCATAATCAAACATTCGTTTCCCTTCAATCTCAAGCACCAAATAGTTTTCCTTGATTTCTTGAAGAATTTTCGGAAACTCTTCAATATGAAAAACATATTTCGTATCAATACGATTTAGCATCTGCACCTTATCTAAATCTTGTAGACTTAGTGAGGAGAAGTCATCTAAACTTTCCTTTATTTTTTGCTGAAAATGTTGAAAATGTAAGTTCAATTTATAATCGAATAACTAGATCGGAAATAGTAATGTTTTCCCTGCGTTTGGTAATTTTTACTGCTTGTTTAACGGTAGTTTGTTTTAGCGGGCAAGTGTCGCATTCACTTATGGCCCAAACTGTGTATTTCCCTTTCTGCAGCCATTCAAATTTGAAACTGCCATCCGAAGCAGTTCTCACATCGTCATCAACATTGGTATTTTCTCCATAAGAAATATAGATACGCTCACCGGCTACATAACCTGAATCAACAAGTAGGCCGAATGCATTGTAATCATATACATACAATTTCCCACTTATGCTGGCAAGACCACCGGGGCCGGGGTCCTTTTCGCAACCCGATATGCTGAGCAACAGCAAAAAGCCAAAAACGAAATAAAAAAATACACTACGCATACCTTAAATTAATAATTCAATAATAATTATATAAAGTCAAAAAAGTGAAATTAGGTTGTAAACTTTTTCTAAAGGTTGCTGGCAAAGAGTAAATCGAGGTTAGAACTCTTTATGCCAAACATTTGCGACAGGTTATCATTAGTTAAATGGCCTTTGTACATATAAATGCCGCTTCGGATACCTGCGTCTTCATATAAAAGTCCTTTAATGCCACTCAATTCGCCACATTTTAGCAAAATTGGGGTAAGAATGTTGGAGAAGGCATAAGATGCTGTGCGCGATACCCGCGATGGAATGTTCGGCACGCAATAGTGTATCACATCATGCGAAAAAAATGTTGGCTCGGCATGGGAAGTGATGTTAGAGGTTTCAAAACAGCCACCTTGATCAATACTCACATCAATTACTACGCTACCACTTTTCATTTTAGCCACCATTTCTTCGGTAACAATGATGGGCGTACGACCTTGTTTGGAGTGAATGGCTCCAATAGCGACATCGGCCGTTTGTAGTTCTTGCTCGAGAATAGAAGGAGAGAAGGTTGATGTGAAAATTCTTGCTCCAAGTTTTTCTTGTAAACGTTGAAGTTTGTAAACGTTGTTGTCAAACACAGAGACGATAGCTCCTAGACCCATTGCTGCGCGTGCTGCAAACGTGCCTACTACACCGCCACCCAATATTACTACCTTCGCAGGCGGCACACCAGAAATACCACCTAATAAAATTCCTTTGCCATCATTGGCATTGCTCAAAAATTCTGCGGCCAAAAGGATAACACTATTGCCGGCAATCTCGCTCATGGCTCGCACGAAAGGGAAACGCCCTGCCTCATCGTTAGTGTATTCAAAAGAAAGCGCTGTTACTTTCTTTTTCATCAATAGATGTATGTATTCTTTTTTGAGTGTAGGCAAATGAATAGGAGAAATTAATGTTTGTCCGCTTTGCATTAACTCTATTTCATGAAGCTGAGGAGGAGCAATTTTGATGATGGTATCTGCTTTGTAAACTTCTTCTACGTTATCAGTAATTTCTGCTCCGGCCTCTGAATAATCGTTATCCGAAAAATGAGAGTCGCGGCCTGCATTTGTTTCTATCAGTAATCGGTGTCCGTTGGCGATTAGCGTTCGCACACTTTCAGGCGTTAATCCAATTCGATGTTCTTGAAAACTACGTTCTTTCGGGATGCCGATAAATAGTTTAGATTTTCTGACGCCTATCATCATCTGACTTTCAAGTGGTTGCAAACCAAGTTTGCTTACAATACCTTCAAATCCTTGTTTTTTAGCCATATTAAGTCTGCTTTGGTTTTGGAAGTGCCAACAACTAACTCATAAATATAGTAATCTCACGATTATTCCCATCAGTTTTTATCTCCACCCGAACACATCCGTCCGGTAGTAGCGGTTCCACCAACTCCGGCCATTCAATAAAGCAATAATCGGTCCCATTGATGTATTCTTCAATACCAATGTCCAATGCTTCGTTTAAATCGTTGAGGCGGTATAAGTCAATATGAAAAATGGATAAAGGTTGATGGATAATTTTGTATTCATTTACCACGCTATAAGTTGGGCTGCTGAACTGGTCGATAGAACCTAACTCTTTACACAATGCTTTGATAAGTGTAGTTTTGCCTGCCCCCATTTCTGCATAAAAAAGGAATATTTTTTTTGAAGAGTATAAGCTAATAATCTGCTTAGCTAGGTTGGGTAAATCATCTATGGAAGAAATAGAAAATGTATGTTTTTGCACACTGCAAGATTAGGTATTTTGACGTAGATGCAAAAAATAGAGCCTGCCGAAGCAAGCTCTATGATTTTTATAGTTGTTTTTTTATTCAAAGTGTACATTCCCTTTAGCGCAATTAACGAATGAATTGGCAGTAAGAATGTCATTATTGTAACTGCTGTTTAATTGTTGAATAGAAATACCTGAAGATATGCTGTTTAAAATGTTGTTGTTGCGAATAACCACTTGACTATTCCCGCCTCCCACGGTTACCACTCTAATCATACCTTCATTGCTGTTGGTTGTTTTGCCTCCACCGCTGATGGTGCAATATTCAATTTTGTTGTTAGGTGAGTTAGAATTGCGCAATTGGATAGAACTCCATACACCCACACCGTTGTAGAGAGCAGCAATGGTGATAGGTTGAGCAGCAGTTCCGATAGCAGAAAATGCTCCTTGTCCGTTTTGACCATCGATGGTTAACTCTGCCTGATCATCCATGTAAACTCTTGCTCCGGCTAAAACTTCTACCATAGCTCCGGCTACAGATTGTCCACTGATTACAAATGGGATTCTCAATTTTTTCAATGTGATTTTTTGAAGGATAACTTCAGAGCCGCTACCCATCAATTGGATAAATTCTTTGCCATTGGTGCCAAACTCATTCGAGTCTTCCAATTTGGAGGCATCAGCCAAATGCATTTGCAATGGGTAAGAAGTGTTGGTGTGAATTTTGTTACCAGCAAATTGGGTCAGAACGCTTCCTTTTGCTACAATTACACCATAACCTTTAGCGGCAGTGATTTCTGAATTGCTGATTTCTAGTTTGGCAACAGTACTCGTTGCACCGATTTTTACATTGTCTGCGCCATGCTCTACTTTGCTGTAGGCCAATACGTTTTTAGCATTGCTACTTAATACAGTTATGCCATCCCAATCACCTCTCTTGCCTGATTTGGAAGTAAATAAAATCTCATTGGAAGGTGCACCGAGTGCAGAGATAGAACCTTGCTCATTGATGGTAAGACCAGCACCATTTTCAAACATCATGGTTACGCCCGGTTCAATGGTCAAATTGGTGTTAACCGCTACATTTTTGGTGAATATATAATCCACTCCGTTCACTCTGTCCTTCAAAACCATTGCGGAGTTCATAGCGCTGATGTCTACTATTTCTGCCTGTCCGGCATCTTTTCTGTATACATCAAGGTTGGTTAACTCTTCTTGTTCTTTGTTGCAAGCATTTAAAACAATTACTGCAAACAAGGCTACTGTAAGTTTCGAAAAAGTGTAAATTGCTTTCATGGAAAATGATTTTATAACTACCTTTACGGCAAGAGCGGTAAAAAGGTTACATCACCCTCCTAAGATATGTTAACCCCCTAGTGTTGGTTTGGACTACACTTGTATCTTTGACCCAATGAACTTCAAGTTAATCAACGGCATTATTATAGGTATTACTGTGGCGCTAATCGGTTTGGTAGCTATACAAGTGAAATGGATTAAGCAAAGCTATGCGGTGCGGGAAGAAAAATTTGACCAAGGAGTTGCACTCGCGTTGAGTATTGTGAGCCGAGATATTGAGCGTAGCGAGGCGGAAAATTATTTTGCATCATCGGGATTGAATGATTTTGGTCGAAACATCAATAAGATGTATGATACGGTTCAATCCATAAAAACATATACGCCAAACTTTACTTTAGTAGATTCTATTGGTCAACACGCTATGAAATTTGGATTCAATGACTCAAGCGGGTCATTTATATCTCGTTTCATGGGTAGCATCACATACGTTAAAGAGAAAGCAGCGAAGTTACATGAAGTAGAAAATAGAGACTTACCGGGCGATGTTTCTGAAGAACGGGAGCGTCACATCATAGAGATGCAATTTTCAAAGTATAACAAGATGTTTCAGGATTTAGCGATGCAGTTTATGCTAGATGATAAATGTTTGAAAGAACGAATTAGCAAGATTTCCTTAGAGGAAATGTTAGCCAAAGAGTTCCATAAAGAAGGAATTGACATTAAGTTTCAATACGCTGTTTTTGACAATTGGTCACCTGCTAAGTTGAGCGGGAATATGCAAGTGACTAAGGAAGAAATTCAAGCGACTAACTTTTATTCTATCCCACTTTTCCCCAATGATTTGTACGAAAACTCGGGCATATTGGTGATTAATTTTCCAACGAAGAAGAATTTCATTTTCCAATCCATGTGGTTGATGCTTACCGCTACAGGTACGTTCATTTTTATCATTCTTGCCTCTTTTGGTGGGTCGTTTTATATAATCTATCGTCAGAAAAAATTAGATGAGTTGAAAACAGATTTCATTAACAACATGACCCACGAGTTCAAAACTCCGGTGGCCACTATTTCTTTGGCTAGTCAGATGTTGAAAAATGAAAAAGTGATGCACAACCCCGAGAAAATTTTGAATTACTCCAACATTATTGACGAAGAGAATAAACGATTGAGCGGACACATTGAGAATGTGTTACAAGTGGCGAGGCTTGATCGCGGAGAGTTTAAACTTAAGGTGGGAACAGTAAATATAAATGAATTGCTTCAAGATATTACAGCCTCTCTTGAGCTACGCATAGAAAGCGAAAATGGTCAACTGCACACTAAGTTAGCTGCTGAAAACTCTGTAGTGACCGGTGACGCTTTCCACTTGACAAACGCATTTCACAATATTATTGATAATGCTATTAAGTATCGCAGAGATGAAACTTTGATGGTTTCTGTTACTACCAAAAATAACTCCAAAGGAGTAATTGTAAGTGTTCAAGATAACGGCATTGGAATATCAAAAGAGAACCAGAAAAAGATTTTTGAGAAATTTTATCGTGTGCCAACTGGCAACATTCATAACGTGAAAGGCTTCGGATTAGGGCTGAGTTATGTTAAGGTTATTATAGATGCACATGGTGGCACTATTAAAGTAGAAAGTGAGCCGGGTAAAGGCAGTCTTTTTGAACTTTTTTTACCTTTTGTAAGTGTTAATAAATGATAATCCGGCAGGTCTACTGTTAAACTTGCAGTAGCTTTGAATTGTTAAAATTAAACTCACCAAACTAAATATACTATGTCTACAAAAAAGAAAATCTTGCTGGTGGAGGATGATACTAACCTAGGTAATCTCCTACAGGATTCGTTAGAACTTAAAAACTTTGATGTTGTGCTGAAACGCAATGGAGAAGATGCGTTCAATGATTTTAAAATCAATAAATACGACATGTGTATTTTTGATGTGATGATGCCTAAGAAAGATGGCTTCACCTTGGCCAAAGAAGTGCGAAGAATGAATACCACAGTGCCAATTATATTTCTCACTGCTAAAGCCCTCAAAGAAGATACCATTGAAGGACTTAAACTTGGTGCTGATGATTATATAACTAAGCCATTCAGCATGGAAGAATTGACGTTGCGTATGGATAACATCTTTAAGCGTTTACCGAAAGAAGAAGCCAGTACTCAAAATCTATTCACGATTGGTAAATTTACGTTTGATAACACCATACGTACTTTAAAGATTGGCGATTATGAAATTAAATTGACGACCAAAGAGTCTGAGCTATTAAAAATGTTGGCGCTTTATACCGACCGCATACTAGAGCGCGAAATCGCTTTGAATGCGGTTTGGGGAACAGATTCTTATTTTGCCGGACGAAGTATGGATGTTTACATTGCTAAGTTACGTAAGTACTTAAAAGAAGATCCAAGCATTGAGATATTGAATATACACGGTACCGGATTTAAATTGATTGAAAAGAAAACTGCTTAAGTTTTTGTTTCCAATATTATACAGGCTGTTCCCAATCGGAGCAGCCTTTTTTATGCCTCAAATCTCTACTTGTTTTCCGTGAGTTTATACAATAATAGACTTTAAATTATGCTGCAATTTATGTTGTTACAGGTGCTAACAGTCATAGCTCTTTCTAGCTAAATTAGCACTGCGTTCAAACAAGTATTCGAGACAAATACTTGTTGAAGCATTATTTTTTAACCCTTATTATTTATTTCTAATGAACATTTATGTTGCCAACATCAGTTTTCGCGCTAGTGAAGACGAACTTAAAGCGGCCTTTGCCCAATATGGTGAAGTGAGCTCAGTTAAGATTTTAAAGGATCGTGAAACCAACCGCAGTCGCGGATTCGGTTTTGTAGAAATGCCCAATGACGAAGAGGGCAAAAACGCTATCAACGGATTGAACGGCTTTGAATTTGGCCAACGAAACTTAGTAGTGAAAGAAGCTTTGCCACCCAAACAAGATTAACTCTAGTCGATTGTTAACACAAAAAAGGGGAGTTTTCGCTCCCCTTTTTTTATGTTCTTACTTTTTACTGGTCATTAACTCATTATACTTTTTCAAGTATTCATCTGCGAGAGCTATATTACCTTTCATCCGGTTGCTCACGCTCAAGTTCATGTAAGCTGCGGGATAGTTTGGATTGAGTGCAATGAGTTGATTAGAAGTAGCAATCGCTTCGTCATATTGGCGATTGAAACCGTAGGCTACTCCCAAGTCTTCGAGATAAAGTTCCACCTTAGGATTCTTCTGTACGGCAATTTTCAAAAACTCAATGGCCATCGGCAAGTTGTTAGCCACTTTGCCAAATGCGGTGCCAATCAAATAGTAATCACCTTCTGACAAAGGCTTGATTTCTTCTACTCGTTTTAACCAATAATTACAAGAATCGATTTGATTGAGTTTCGCATAACTTTGCGCTAACAAAAAGCGACATTCGTACACTTCGGGTTTCATCTTATGCGCTTTCAATAAGTTTTCCTTTGCTTTTAGCGCTTGATTGGTGTTGTTGTACACCACGCCAAGGTTGAAATAAGCATCATAATAGCCACCTACCCTGTAAGCAGACGCTTTTTCATATACCGGAATAACTTGTTGTGCATCGTTGTAGCGCTGATACATAGAGTTACCCATAAGCAGCCAAGCGTTAGAGTGAGTAGGGTAAATGCGAATTGCTTCATTCAAGTGAGCAACAGAAGAGTCGAGCAGCATATTACGCAGCGTACTATCAGGCAACATATTTATAGCGTTCAATTCTGCCGTAGATTTTGTGCCGTGGCTCAAGTCTTTAAAGATGTTGATAATTTCACCGCTGTCGCGAAATGCAGAAATGTCAGATAGGGCAGCTTTGGCTAAATCACCACCTAGTGAGGTTTGAATCTTTGCAGAATTTGAACTGTGTTTTGCATCTACTCTAAAGAGTTTGAAGCTGTCTTTCCAATCAAAATTTCTTGCAAATGTTTGAGCAGAGTATAAGCCGGTAATCAACAACAAAATGCCCATTAACACATTGGGCGAAAGTTTCCATTTGTCTTGTGCTTTGAAAAACAAGGCGGCTAATAAAATGCAGAAGCCCAATGAGCTCATATATATGAAACGCTCATTCATTAACACGCCTACAGTGAAAAGAATGTTAGAAGCTACGGAAAAGGTGATAAAGAAAAATAGAATACCAAATGCGGCAATTGATTTTTTCTTCAAGTTAAGCAAGGCATAAGCTACTAAACCAACCGTAGCGAAAAATGACAGCAAGAATTTTCCATCTGAAAAATTAACGTAGGCTATTTGGTTGTAGTAATAATCGTGTGTCAATGGATGCGGGAAAATCATCAACCAATAGTAGCGCAAGAATGTATAAATCGCTGTGGCATATCGCTCAGCCGGTGTGGCTAATAGAAAAGGGTTATTTAAAATTTCGGGAGAATCTTGTGTTAATCCCGATTGGGTGTAGGCGCCACGCAAAAGCAAGAAAATTGCCGTAACTGCAGTAAATAATCCCACAGCAATGGCATAATGTTTAGTTTGTGCTTTGGTGAAAAAGTAATACACCAAAGGCACCACGGCCAAAAATGTGATCGCATTTTCTTTGGATAATAAAGCGATGAAAAAGATGACTGTACCCCAGATGATATGTTTAATATCTTCAGTTTTTACATATCGAATTGAAGCAAAAAGTGCCAACAAAGAGAAAAGCATACACATCACTTCATCTCGCCCTTTGATGTTGGCTACAGCCTCTGTGTGTAGCGGATGAGCGGCATAAAGTAACGATGCAATCAGTGACAGACTTACTGCACCAATCGGTGTATCAAATGCAAATTTTGCCGGAATAATTTGAACCAATACAAAATACAGCAAAACGATGGTAAGCGCAAAAAGCAACACATTGATAGCATGGCTCAACATCGGATTCAAGTAGGGGTCAACTTCCGTCAAGATGAGATTTTTTTCGTCAATCACTTCGCGCTTGTCACCCCTGATTTTACGCATGATTTCGTATTCTACGGCAAAAGTGGCCATGCTCAATGGACGATAACGACCACCGCTCACTAACTTAGCGCCACGCTCACCAAAAAAACCTTCAAACATGTCGTGCGTGAAATGTTCTTTCAATCCACCAAAACCCTTCTTGGTGTATTTGTTGTCAGTGACTACAATCACATCATCTATAGCATATCTGTTCCATAGTGTGTTGCTGTAGAGCATGCACGTGAACAGAAACAAGAAAATAGCTGCGTATTTATGCGGAATAACTTTGACGATAATTTTAGCAGCCGTAGGAGCAGTGGTTGCTGCTGGTTTGGTGATAGGTTGAACTTTCTTAGCCACGAATTGTAAATTTTAAGCCCACAAATTAAATAATCTAAGCTTTGGAAAACAATTTTCTAATGATTGTCGTGCCGACTATAATGATTAGCAATGGAATCCCCACTCATATAAATTCACTTTTAACCACTCTCCAACCCCATTCGCTGAAGAAATTTTTGATGCCAATTGGCGATACAGCAATTGGTCGAAAAGCAAGGAAGTATCGCTCATTGTGAAATGGTGCAAAAAATGCTATACCTAATCCGCCTGTGGTCATGGCATCTAAAATAGCGTGTGAAGCTGTGGCTAAAATGAAGAATAGTAAAATGAGCGCACCACGCAACGTTCGTAGTTTTTCTTGGCGATAAAATGCAAACCAAACCCAAAGACTTAGTAATACTGCGAAAGACAGAGAGTATGTAATGCCACGGTGTCCCCACATGATTTCATACGGAATCCCGAACTTAAATGCCAACACATCAGCATCGGGAATGACGGCACAAAAAGCGCCTAGTGCCCAAAATTCCCAATCTACCTTTTGCAGAAAGGAAAGTTTACCAATGGCAACGGATGCAACAGCATGAACAAAAGCAGAAGCCATCTATTTTAGTTAAATCAGTTTATATCGTTTGCCGGGCAGCATCACAATGACGCCATTCATTTCCATTTCCAATAAAATACCGGCCAATGCACCCGATGAAAAATTACTCTTGAAAGCCAATTCATCAATTTCCATTTCTTCTTTTTCGCTCAGCAACTGATGAATTACATTTTCATCGTCAGATAACGTAAGAAACAGTTGGCGTTGAGGTTTAGGTTTTTTGTTGGGGTCCATATTCCAATTCATTGCCTCTAACAAATCATTAGCGTTTTCAATCATAGCTGCTTTGTTCTGTTTGATGAGTTTGTTGCAGCCCATGCTAGATTTGTCAATGGTACGACCGGGAAAAGCAAACACGTCACGATTATAGGAAGAAGCAAGTGAAGCGGTGATAAGTGCGCCACCTTCTTCTTTACTTTCCACCACCACCATCGCATCACACAATCCTGCCACAATCCTATTGCGCATTGGAAAGTTGGACGGGTGCATTTCATGCGTAGAGTTATATTCTGTCAGAATTCCGCCTTGGCTTTCCATTTTTTTAGCAGTATTCGAATGTTGAGCTGGATAAATCAAGTTTAATCCGTGCGCTACCACACCTAATGTTTTGAGTTGATTGTCGAGCGCAGCTTGATGAGCAATAATGTCAATGCCATAAGCCAAACCGCTCACAATAAGCACATCGTGTGTAGCTAAGTCAGCAACTAGTTTTTTGGTCAATTCTTTGCCATAATCTGTTGCTCTGCGTGTACCCACAATGCCCACCGTTTTTGCTGTGTTCAAATCTGCATTCCCCTTATAGTAGAGCAAAATTGGACTATCACTACAATCTCTTAATCTTTTGGGGAATTCAGGTTGAGTAAAAACAAGTGGAGTGATGCTGTTTTTTTCAATGAATTTTAATTCTGCTTCCGCCTCCTTCAAGACATCCGCATTGGCTACCCAATCTGCCCGTTCAGTGCCCATCATGGGTATCTTTCCCAGCTTATGTTTTGATGTATTAAATACCTGCTCGGCACTACCACAATAAGCAATTAAATTTTTTGCCATCACAGCGCCAACGCCTTTTATGCTGTTTAGCGCAATAGTGTATAAAAGTTCATTCGATGGATTTGACAAAACCTGCTTATTTTGAAGTGTTCAAATTTATAAAAGCAACTCACTTTTTTGATGAAAAAGTTTTTAATCCTATTGTTTTTCTGTGGTTCGTTTCTTGCCACAAAAGCGCAAAACTACACAGACCGTGGGCCGGAGAATTTGTTTAATACTTCAGCTAATCCGCATTATTGGAAAAATAAATTGCCGTTTGATGGCTATTGGCAGCAAGATGTGCATTACAAGATAAAAGCAACCATAGATGAAACTACCGATGTAATTACTGGACTGGAAGAACTCACCTACACCAACAACTCGTCTGATACACTATATTTTGTGTTTTTTCATTTATATCAAAATGCTTTTCAGCCGGGTTCGTATTTACATAATTTAGAGCAACACAATGATGTGCATCCAAACTATGGTAAGTATGAACAAGCTATGCTCGGCACGCAGATTGATGCAATCAAAAGTGCTGGCAAACCATTAAACACACAATTAGATAATACTATCTTGAAAGTGTTTTTAGATCAACCTATTCCACCATCTACAAGCCGCAAATTTTTAATCAATTTCCGTACGTTCTATGATAGCGGTTCTACACGCAGGAGAATGAAAAAATATGGTGCTTGGGGTATGAAAC
>Ga0315903_10006549_pt1 | contig 14824 bp, 28 predicted proteins | sample LakEriMetagenome_7_FD_203524 | JGI IMG/M metagenome (GOLD analysis project Ga0315903, IMG submission 203524) | Freshwater fungal communities from buoy surface, Lake Erie, Ohio, United States - Buoy 2 MA119 | ecosystem: Environmental > Aquatic > Freshwater > Lake | place: USA: Lake Erie, Ohio...
TCTTTTGTTTCATATTTAAGTTTTAATTTTCTAGTGCTGTCTGCTTTCTGTTTAAGTATTATAAAAAGATACCTCAAATATACAAAAATTTTTTCAAATTTCCAAATTAATACAGGTCTTTTTTTGTCAAAATTTTGTAAAGTATTTCCACTTCCTCTTCTGTGGTTAATTCTGGCAGGTCCTCATCGAATAATCGCATGGTATATAAGGTAACCCCTTCTTCGGATTCAAACTCTGTTGATTCGGATGACCACAATGATGGGATTGATTCTAAATTATTTTCTAACTCTTGTTGTGTTACATCAATAAGTGGTATGATGTAGTAATGGTAAGTATCTTCTAAATTTTCATCCTTCACCTCTAATTTGATGCATGGATTCCATTTAGTAAAACTAACGTCTGTTATCGGAGTTTCTGGTACAACTATCATAACCGCAAATATAAGAATAATATTTGATTAAACCAAATATTATACTAATTTTTTAGATATGGGTATTTCTAATATATTTGTTTTTTTATATCTGTATTTTGAATTTAACATAGCATCGCATTTTGGATTACTTATATTCAAATAATTCATCAACTTAATTCTATCTATGCCGGTTTCGAAAATACCCTCATACGTTATAAATAATTCTATATGTGGGTTATTTAAAATATCATTTTGCATTACATTGATATCTGATTCAATTGATTTTATTTTATCTTCATTTTCAATAACCCAATTTAAGTCTACCAAATAATTACTATGCCAAACATTTGTTTCTAATGCAATGGCATTACTTTCTGCACATTCTCTTACGTTTGTACGAGTTATTCCTATAATTTTATCCCAATGAAAATGTTTTACTCTATTCCACTCTTCACCCGGAAATACTTTAACAACCATCGGGTCATTTTCTTTTCTCAATTTATTTAAAAATATATTAACATCATTTCTCCATTCTGAAAATGGTTCGTGCATATATTCTATATTGGTTTCATATCCAATCCATTCACCAATTCTAGTACCACCAACTCTGCCTGCGGCAATTAATAATATTCTCATATTAAATCATATTACGTTTACCATTTCTATACTTCTTAGAATTATCTAATTTTAAAACAGTCGATATTTTTAAATAATCTTCTACTGATTTTAAACCATTACCATAATATAAATCCTCATATGTAATGTGTAAGCAATTTTCACACTTACTTAGTATCTGATTTTCTTCTTTTATAATTTGCTCCATACGATTTAATTCATTGGTATTTTCTTTTAAGAATGAATCATCTATTGTATATGGAGAAAAATATTTTTTAACATGTTCTGCGTATAACCTACTTTCAGCTTGCTCTTTTAGATTATTTCTGACAAGAACAATACACTTATCAAAACTATTTCTAACTAAATCATATTTAGCTTCCGATGGAGTTAATTTTATTATAATATTTTCTACATCATTTATTATTTTTGAAAAATTTTTATTGTTATAAAACCCTTCTCTTTGATAATCACATTTATAATGGGTCATCAACAGTTGAGCTAACGATGTTGAACCCGTTCTGTGAGTTGTGTATATTAGTAGTTTCATTTTTAATAAAATTTATAATAAAATTTGCTATATTAATATGCCCATCATAACTAGGATGCCAATCGTTTATCCAACCATTAGTATCCGCATATATTGTTAGGTTTAATTCGTCCACAAATCCGTACATCCCTCTCGGATGTATTTCCATTAGATTAGTTGGTTTCGATAAATATTTTGGCCAAATATCTTCATTTATAATATATGTAGTTATTCCCATTGATTTTAAAATCTTTGTAAATTCTACAATTCTCCAAATACTACGTTCATAATATTTTTCAGTCATAATAAATTCTGAAAAAAAATTGCGAATTGTATCGTATTTGGTTTTATTTAACTTTAAATTATTATTTTTTAAATCCTCTTGACTGTTTACATATTTTAATATATTTTCAGATTCTTTACGATACTCTTTTAGTAAACTAGTAACAAATATAGGTTTAAGAAAATAAGGAGAATCAAACATATTAGTTCCCATTAAAGTATTTTGTTTTAAAAAAGGAAAATCAAATCTACCAATGGTAGATGTTTGTATTATAACAATGTCGGATGGAGTGATAGTTGATGTATGTTCCAATAATGTATCAAAAATAGTATCAGTAGTAATACCATTTTTGGATAAATCCACTAACTCTAATGATAACGAGTCTGCGACAATCTCATTCCAAATTTTTTTACCAGCTACTATATAGTTTTTAAAAGGACTAAGATAGTTATGAGCCGGATTATCAAAATATTTACATCCATGTCCTGCAGTAAAGCTATCCCCAAATGTCCAAAGTTTACTCATATTAAAAATTTATAAAAATAATCTGATTGAATAAATTGTCCTTTTTCACCAAAATGACTATCGATTAATTTACCCCCTGTCTCTGTAGTTATATCTTCTGCGCCCAGCCTTATCAAATCTTCCCTAAAATTATTTGTTGATAAATAATGGGGTTTGTTTAATTTTTTATCAAATGTCCAATAGATTAATTTAAATCCAATTAATTTAGATAATAAATTTATAATTACCTCCCAATTATAAACTTCATTAATCCATTGAGTGTTAGTTCTATTATACAGAATTGAATTAACAACATCTATATTTATACCATTTAATAAAACAGGATTATCAATGTGTTCCGGTTTAAATTGATTGGGCCTTATTGTAACAAATCCATTCGTTGTTTCATCTACTAATCTAAATCTTTGAACGTAACCCCAACCAATGATAACAATATCGTATTTTTGTATTTGCTCCACACATCTACAAAACATATCAAATATATCATAGTTGGATTGGCCTGAAACAGCCATATTTTTTAGTTCCGTTCCTAATTCTTTTGATAGTAATTCGGACCAGCTTTTTGGGAAAGTACCACCCCTATATTCTTTGTAATACTTAAATCTTCTTTCTTTAGTTTTACCAAAGATAGCTGAATTGTTATCACCAAATACCCATAACTTATTCATAAATTATTTTTTAGATATTAAATCATAAAAATATTCAGATAATATTTTGTGGCCGTTCTCACTATAATGTCCATCGTTTATATATCCATTAGTTTCATCTGATATCTTTTCTAAATCTTTTATACATTCAATTTTAATAATATTCATATTATTATTAATAAATTGAAATGGAGACCAATGAATTACCTTACATTTATTATTTAAATAAAGATTTATTATTTTGATAAATCTATTTACTTCATATTGAAATAACGCATTATCCCTATTAATCAGTAATTCGGTTATAGTTTTTAATGATATATTTTCAAATTCTTCTGTATTTGTTAGTGTACTTTGGGAGAACGATACGGTATCCAAATTGAAATTATTTGGTCTAATTGTTACAAAAGAATTGTTTTTACCAACTAATCGAAATCTAAGGGTAGATGACCAACCAATAATTACAATATCATTTTCTTTTATACTATCTATAACATCCAATATTGTTTCAAATATAGTATAATTATCGATACCACCTATTGCACAATTAATTAACCTATGTTGGATTTTTAAACTTAAAAAATCTCCCCAAACAAGTGGGGTATATCCTTTCCAATTTTTATACTTTAATCTCCAACTTTCTAAATTATTTAATTTATTTGTTGCAGAGAAGGAATCGCCAAATACCCATAACTTATTCATTCAAATATAATTAAGAATGCTTTGCCTTAATGGCTGCGAATAAGATTTGTAATAATGATAAAGAAGCCGCTTTATCGGAAGGAGTAGCTGATGTTTTTGTGCTCATTTTATTTAAATTTATTTTTGTTCATCATATACTAAAATACCATTAGCATAAAAATTATGATTATTTTCTACAAATAAGTTATATGTTTGAATAGGTGATACTATTTCTGTTATAGATTCAATTTCAACTTTGTTACCATTAATATCAATACACACACTACTAATATCCATTTTAAGGATTTCACCATTATACCATTCTTTTGTTTTTTCTGGACTATATGATATTAATGTGCCATCTATATTATAATATGGATGGTCAAATGTGTTTAAAATGGATGTACCATTTTTGAATTTAATTTCTATAATATCATTTTGTATTGGAGAAACTATTTCTAATACTTTATTTAATTCTTTTTGGTTTGTATTGAAATTGAAAGACCAAACTAAATCACCCACTACTACATCTTTTATCTCTTTCTCAATTCCATCCATTGATATTAGTGTATCTTCCGAAAAACAACAATAAGGGTATGTGTGACATTTATTGTGTAATAATATATTACCAACATTATTTTTGGTAATATCATTATGCGTTGTACCGGCAACAAATACATCATCAGGCTCTATGTCTAAAATAGTAATACTACCGGAATACCATACATTTTCTTTAGATATTATTGGCAGAGCAATTTGATTTGTAGTTACTATATAATCATTTAAGTTAACATCAGCCGCACTTACGAATCGTATATTATTATCAACCGAACTACTTATTACTAATAATTCACTATTAGATAATATACTAGAACCACTAATTGTATCATTACCATATACTATATTAACTAACCAACCCTCATAAGCTTTGTTAGTAATAAAATTTACCGAAGATGTTTCGTATGTGATAGTATTCAATTCAGATGATGATATATACCAATCCAATGTTTCTTCCGCTGAAGCTGTCAAACTTAAATTAGGGAATCGAACCGATTTTATAGTATCTCCCATTGATAGCGTTTCTATGTTAACCACTTCTTCAATACCATTGACTATTTTAACAACTTCATAGCTGCCGGGTACACCAAATGATAAATAATTTGGGTTAGAGAAGTACATAGCTCTCCATTTATTATCAAGTCTATTGTTTGTATAGGTTATAATAGATGTATCTAATGGTAATTGATTGTTGGTGATACTAATACCAATTGGTATCATAGTTTCAACATCTGATAATAAAATAACATTTAATCGTATTATATTACTAATTTTACCAGCAGCATTTAAATTTGTATTTATTTCAAATTCTTGTATCATATAATCATCCGCTAATTCGGATTTTAAAGTATCCAATTGCGTTGATGATGTAATATTATAAAAAGCTGGATAGTCAATTCTATCAAAATCTGGCAAAGACTTCTTTACTATTACATTTGGTGATAATCCATTATCAACTAAATTAGTTAGATTATCTAAAATTGAATCATCGTCTGTATATTTAACATATGTCTTTGGTAGTATATTTTCATTATTCGAATCAAACAACAATTTTGCAACAGCCGATTTATCTCTACAATATGTATCATCTATAATAGCTGTTGCATCATATGAACACCTTAAATAAAATGTATTAGGTTCATCTGTTATAGATGGTGCAACCACACTATTATTATTTACCCAAATAGTTGAAAATTCTATTGAAAATTCATTACATTTGGCTTCAAACAAATTTAATACCGCATCAACAACGTGCTTCTTTTTATATATCATTACAAATTTAGTGTACGAATTATTTACCAAATATGTAAATAATGGGTCTAAATCCATATATGGTACATCCGGCAGATATAAATCTGCATCTGTATTTATTTCTAATAATTTGTATCCATTTTCTAATTTTAGGATATCGGCGCCTATCAATACACTTCTCATATTTTTTATTTAAATTATTTTTTTTATTTCTTTATCTTTGTTTATAAATATTTCTAATTTGATTTTCCAATCATAAGTATCGTTGTAAATCAATAAAAAGCGATTACCAAATTGTTTTCTATATTCTGCTAAATTAGAATAGGCTAAATACCAACTATCTATTGTTATTTCAGTTGGATATACCCTATCTCTACCTTCGACTCTATTTATACAGGTTTCTAAGTCGCTGTATAGCATAATCATAGAAGTAAAATATCCTGCTTTTTCTAAGATACGTCTTTGTAGCATAATAATATCTACATCACGTCCGATACCATCTATAACAATATCTTTTCCATCATTTACCGCATTCTTAAACTTTTCATCATTTAATAGTTTAGATTGTTCGAATAATTTTATAGAAGCTTCGAATTCTGAATTTGTGAAGTTCTTTATTTTTAATCCCAATCCACTCTGAATTAATAACTCTTCATAGATTATATCAACATCTATATGTACAAATCCTGAAAGGTTGTTTTTAACAAATGTAGATTTACCACTTCCACCACTTCCGCATACAAATATAGCTTTTTTATTTCTCATTGATGCGAGTTTTAATCATAAGGATATCAGATAAATGCTTTTCAATATCTTGTCCACTATTATATATCATTTGTTTATCAATCAGATGATAATTTGGTTTTAAAACTCTTATATCGTTTATTACGTTAAATATATTATTGGAATGATTTACAAATAAATGAAATTCGTTTAATTTAGTTTCTATATCAAAACAGGTATATACATCGTACTTTAGTACATCATATACTATTTTAAAATTGGGATATACTCTAAAATGTTTACTTATTTCGGATTTGTATAACTCCCAATCTTCTATTAAAATATTTACATCCAAATCGTGTACATCTCTTTGAATTATATTTTGAAACCTTAAAGATAAAGAACCGCCTAATATAACTCTTCCATTTGTAATAGTATATAACTTATCAAATATATCACTATACGATTTTTTAATTAGATTACTTAGCATATTAAAGTATTTTTAATTCTTCATCTTTTAATCTAACTCTTTTTTCATTGGATATTACCCATAAATTCAAAAGTTTTTCGTTTGGTATTCTATTTATAGAACTAAAAATCTCATCTAATATTTTGTGGTTATTATCTAAAAAAATATCTTCGTAGTAATAAATTTTTTTATTATACTTTTTGGATAACTCATTTATTTTATTGGTTGAATACTCCACCCTTTTAGTATTCAATTGAATTATTTCATTAGGAACTAACTCCATTCTATAACGTCTTTTATCATGCCACCTAAAACTATTAGTATAAGTTTGATATGAAAAACTTTCAATTTGTAATTGTTTATCCAATCTATCTAATAATATTATTTCATCGAAATGTTCAAATAGCCAAACATGCATATCATTGATATTGATATCTGATTGAGTTTGGTCTACTAATGTTTTAATTAAAACATGCTTTTTGGATTCAATAATAGGTTTTTGATTGATATCATATCCGATAGGTCTACTCATAGTGTTAAATGGTTCTAAACCAAAATAATAATTAGATGGTAAGTGTGCTCTTAATAATTCATATAAAGATGTAGAACCTGCTCTACCCGTTGATATAATACAAATTTTCATTAATACCTAAACTTAAATTAATTTACTATTATTTGTTTTTTCTAATATATTACAATTAATAACACATTTATCATCATTAGTAGAAGGTATTCCAGCGTGTGGGATTAGTCCATCAAATATTAAAACTCTATTTTCTATACAATCTATTTTTTTAATTACATTTTTATCATCATCATATAAAAGTGTATAACCATTATTTGTATTAATATAAAATATATAAGAAGTGTGAGGAGTTTCCCTATCTATATGAACCGCCTTTTCGATATGTTGTTCTGAAAATATTTGAGGTTTGTTTAAATTTACCTTTGTTCTTAATTCATATGTAAATTCTTTATTAAGAATGGATTCAACATTTGACTTTATACTATAAATTATAGATAATATATTTTTATCAATTGTAATATATTCATCTGGAATTGATATAACAAACCCATCTCCAATTTTTGTATCAATAAGGCTTGGATTTGTAAAATTTTTGGTTATTCCATTTTCATTTTTTACTATTCCTTCAAAGTAACACCAATTTAATTTGTTTTGTTCTTTCACAAAATAATTTTGTAAAACTTTAAGAGATGTGGTATCTAAACAATTATCAATTATAATAATATCATCAATCATATAGATTCTATTTTATCCCATTTATGCAAATCACAACTCCCCATCTTAGGTGTGAATATTTTTTTACCTAAAGGACATCCACATTCGCCACATATATAATTGAATACAACTGAATCTTTTTTGCTATCGCATCGCATACATATGGCAAACCTAGCCTCAGCCAATTTGGATTGCTCCTTTGTAGGATTTTCAGCTCTCCACCAACTAACCAATATTTCTTGTAGCTTATTCATAGTTTCTCAAAAAAATTATGTAACCTATGACAATCTTCATACATTTCTAATTTGGTTAACCTGCCCATCAGCCATTTACCCATAGATTTAAAGTCCTCTCTCTTTAAGGTTATATATGCCGGTAGAGATTTATACTTAATCAGTATTATTTCCCTACACCTACGATTTGATTTCCAGTTATCTAACTTATCAACCAATTCTGAAAGGTTTTGTTTAGACAATTTAGTTTTAGGAAGATATGTTTTCCACTCCAAAGATATCCATCCCTTTTCTAATTTATCTAAGACTGTAATATTCATAACCTACAATATACTAATAATTATTGATATTTACAAATTTATTTTGGGGTGGGGGTTGGGGGAAACGAGTCGTTTTTTAAAAAGAAATTTTTTGGTATCTCTATTGATAGTTACCTTTTATACCCTCTTTTTCTCGTCCTCCAGACTCTTTCTATCCACCACATGGGAAAACGTACCATATAATATAAACCCACCAATATACTCAATAAAATCAATAATGGTAGTAATGTCAGAATAGTAGCGATATCTCCGAATCTTTTAATCATACCCTATTACGCTTTTACTATTTTATGTACTTTAGGGGCTTGGTAAACATATCCGCTTGGAGAACCATCCGGTGAATCTTGTACCGCCCATAAGGTATTACCATTTGGTAAGGTTTTAAATAGGTAGCCGGAGAAAGTTCCATTAAGTTTTATCTTACCTATTGACTTTTCTTTTGGATAACCCTTTTCATTTAAAGGAAAATCAGGCTTTGGTGGGAATATGTTTATACCACCTACGGCGAAAAGCGTTCTAATACCTACGGGTTTTACTTTCCACTTTTCAATAGTTGGTTTATTGGTAGAAGCAGATTCACCATTGGCAGCCGCAGCTTCGTTTTTAAGTGCTTCTAATTCCGCTTTAACGGCTTCTACGGCTTTCTTTTGTTCTTCGGCTTGTTGTACCGCAGGTGTAGCCGTTTTAGATGCCACAACGGATTCCTTAGTAATCACTTGTACTTCGAACTCCTCACCCTCTGCGGAAGCCAATATTTCGAATGTAGTAGTAGAAGAAGGTACGGATTTACCAAAGTAGAATATATCCTTTATAATATTGAAATCTCCTCTCAATTCGGCAATTCTATCATTGAGTATCTTTAGGTTATTAGCCAGTACATCTTCAGGTATCCTTTTAGTTTCATCTAAGGGAGTAATAGGGATGGAAGTGACTGAATAATCGCCAGTCAAATTTAAATCATATACTATGTACTTATCTTTAGGTTTAGAGGATGTAGGGGAGAGTGTCCAATTTATCTGCTCTATTAATCCCTTATAAGAATCCTCTAAAGACCAACGGACTTCTTTAACCCCCGCAAATCTACCCTTTTCTTTTTGTTTAGTTATTATATCCGATAGAGTATCTACCTTAACCTCCAATATAGGGATAGTCTTTCCCATCTTTGCTCCTAATACCTTTGAATGTTCTTTATATGAGAAGTGAGGATTTGTTTGAAATGAGTCCGATAAGTTCTGAACTAATTCCTTTGAACCTAAATAGTAATCCGTTCCCTTTATATGTACAATAACACCCGATACTGATAGAAGAGGGGATAGTTCTACGTTTCTACTCCCTTCGGTTATCTCAACGGGTTTAAGACCCGATTTAGCAGATATTTTCCATACTCCGTTCTTATAAGAGTATCTATTTGGGTTTTGTGTTACTTCTATTTGCATAATTGATAAGCCCTTTTGTATATAGTAGAATCCTTTATATTCCCTTTACGTTTCCTTTGTAATTCATAAACCTTTCTAATAACCTTCTTATAGATACCCTCATCAATTGAATTTGCTACTATCTCATTAATAACTGAATCGTCGTGGTATAATCTATTCTTCTTAATCACATCCACTCTATCCATAAAGTTAATCATCGTAGCTACTCCTATTGAAGTACTATATTCCTCTGCTATCTTCATATAATCCGTATCCCTTAACATACCATTTCCTTTGTATATAAATATACCCATCCTCAATAAAAGGAAAACGGCTAAGAATGGTTCAGTATCGCTAATGGTGTATCACACCCCATGTCAAAAAGGGTTTCCATAGCGAAAAAACCGGGCTCGGTATTTAAGCGTACCCGACCCGGCGTGAGCAAAGGGGTATGCTCTCGCTTTACGTGATATTCAGATGGGGGGGGGTCTATGTGTATATGTGGATATACGAATATACAAATGTAAATTTACAAATGTAAATGCGAATGAGCATAAAAAAAGCCCATAGCTTTTGGGCTACGGGCTTAGTTGGGGTGAGTGAGGGTCTCTATACTTACATGGCATGCAATCGGCGGAGGAAGCGAGTTAGGATGTTGTTGTTGGTATCCGCTCCACTCCACTGCTTCATTAGGTTGTTAGCATTGTGTACTAACTCTCTATTGGTATGTAGTCTACCTATATGGTATTGCTTATACCAGCGTTGGAATTGTGGGTCTGCCATTGTATCCTCTCTCTGCTTATATAGTTGTTGTATCTTATCTACGTCTGTATATGTATCTACTACTATATGTGTATTCATATGCTTTGCTGATTTTATTTTTATTAAGGGTGTCCGAATTATGCCTGTGCAATAGGGGGATTCATCATCAACGCTTCTTTGAGCAAATCATCTTGCTCTGCTGCGAACTCAGCCGCTCCCTTCTCATACATCTTAATCATCTTAAGCGCAGAACGGATTTCATTTAACCTAGCTGATGCTGCCCACTTAGGGGAGCCATCTTTCATAGCACGGATACGTTTCATTAATACCGCCTCCGCTTTCTCTAATACTGTAATTGCTTCTTGCATAATCTTATTTATTTAATTTTGGTTTAATATCCCTCCACATATCACTATATAGCTTCTCCGATGAATATGCTGCTCTTTCGAAGGGGTTTCTGCTATATGCGGTCTCATTGTACTCCTTCCATTTAGATGTAAGGGGTTGTAGGGAATGAGTCCATTCGTGTATGATTGTTTGTAATAACTCTTTAACGTTGTCTATATTCTTATAGTATATAAAGATAGTGTGCTCTTGTGGGTCATATTCACCCATATCGGTGTCCTCCTCAAACAGGCACCTCCAATAGCATACACATATCTGATAGGACTTCTTATTGTTCTCACCCATATGGTTACGGCACCATGTCTCAGCCATCCTACCTATACGAACTACATCTTTTCTTTCTTTAAGTAAACTATTCAGCTTCCATTTCATGCACTTCGTTTATAATGATTATTAAAAAAAATAGATGGCTATTCGGTTTAGCCATCTATTGGGTTGTAACGCTTTGTTGTAAATGTAAATCAATCAATCAGAGAATAACCAAATATACCGAATGCGTTAGAGCGGTGGTGTAGATTCGAACTACCTCCTCCTGGCTGGACGCCAGGCGTACAAACATTATACGTCCACCGCTTGTAGGGGGCGTGGTGTCCCCCGTATGGATTACTTCACTACTGAAGCGGTATCCACCTTAACGGAATCAGCTGGTACTACTACAGTTGAATCAACAGCTGTTGAATCTACTGCTTTGTTTTCAGTTGAACCATTACCACCACATGCTACCAATGTAGCTGCTACTGCGAAAATTGCGATTACTTTTTTCATCTTTGTTTGTTTATAATTAACTAATAGTTTAAATTTTAAGTTAGTGATGGGACCAGCGGATGCCGGTCCCTCCACCTAATGATATGAGCAGATTAAGCAATCATGCTCTTCTTAATTTCACGAGCCTTCTTCAAAGAAGTAGCGAATTGAGAATCACCTGCTACTCTAACTCTATAAGATACCTTACCTGATGGGTAGGTAATCTTTTGGATGTTAGATACTACAGTCTCATAAGAAGTACTGCGCTTAGCTGCCTTACGATTCTTCGAAGTAGCCTTAGTTGATTTTGCCGGTGTGAAACCGATACCTTTGTTACTCTTAAATGTAACAGTTGTTTTGCTTGACTTGTTAGCCATTTTTAAACGTTTTAATCCAGCGGATGTTTAATACAGGTCTCCGCCTTCACCTTTTGTTTGATATATACAAATATACGAAACTTTTTTGATATTGCCAAATTTAATCGTTAAAACTTTCATATAACTCGTCCCAATTGACCTCCTCCACATCGATATCGTCGTGGCCAGGTTGGAACATTTCAATAAAGAATTGCCTCAATTGCGTGGGGCCAGTTGCTCTACGAGCCACTTTATAGGGGTATTCTGATTCAGTTAACCAATTGTACGAATTCCACGTATCCCAATTGGTCCAGCCATTGTATTCTTTGTACGTCATTGTTATTCGTTTTCGTTAGTAATATGTTCAAAGTCTCCGGCTAACTCCTTAGCTGCAATCAAATCCTTGCCGGCGGATATGATAGCCGATTTACCCAATGTAGGTGCTCCCTTACCGGCTAGCGCCTGTGTTTGGACTTTTTCTGATTCTAATTTAGCTATAAATTTAATAGCATAGTCCTCATTACCAAATAGCTTCTTAATGCCCTTACGTTTGTGGGTCAACTCTACTAATTGTGTACGTTTCTTGCCATCCTTAGTTCTAAGGAACTTCACTTTTGGGGTAATAGTGTAACCTCTAGGAATTGTGTTCATAACTGATTGATTTTGTTTACTATGTAAATATACGAAATTATTTCCGAATTACCAAATATTTGGGGTACTTTTTTATAACGTGTTGATTATCAGTACGTTATATATTACGAATATAGATGGGGCTTCCATCCCATAACTGCCCATTCAAATACCAGTCCCAATTCTTTTGGTGAACCCTTACGCCTGGCAGCCCGTTTAATCGTTCCTTTGTAGTGTTGGACCTCCACCCAGCGGAGCTAATCCACATTTTACCATCGGCTTCTAAAGCGGCTATCTTATTACCATGTAGTTTCAAATAGTATATAGTACCTTCACGGACTACACTCATATTTGATTTCTTAAAGGGAACTCCATCTAAAAAGTTCCTAACTGATTCCTGTGTGATTTTTCTACTCATAACTCATTTAGTTTTATTGATTACTTAATTGCTCTTCAGCGGTAGCATACCCATCGGACCAAGATAACTCTTTCTCCCATTCCAACGCCTCTATTAATAAGTCCGTTTGTGATTGTGAAAGGTTTAGGCTCTCAATGATTTCGATTGTGCTTTGTTCTAAATTAATCATATGTAAATTGTTTATATAGTTGCTAAATACTCTTTACCTTCGGCCACTCCCATACCTTCCCTATACTCAATCGCTTCCGCTGGTTCGGTAGTGTAACTATCACCATCGTATCGGGCATACTTAGGATACTTACTTACAACAGCCCATACCTTAATGATACGTCTATATAACTGCTTCGGCAACCCCTCAGCGTTAATTAGAAGCTCATCGTATAAGTAACCATCGAATAACCCATACAATTGGTTAGTTAAATTCCAATTCTTAAAATCTGATTCAGCGATAATAGTTAGGATTTCCCTACGAGTGTCATCGCCCATACACTCATGTCTATCGAATTTAGAATAACTGCTCATAAAATTATTTATTTAAATAGTTAATTAAACCTTTCCAATCAATACCAAAGATACACAAAGTACCCATAGTAAGTGCAATAACCGCACAACCTAATTCGTTAAGCGGACCAGCGAAGTGTACATATTCGGCAGCAGTACCATTAAGAATAGTAAAGGCCACAAAGTACGAAACGATAGCTGTAAGGATAATCTGATAATTTTTCATCTTAATAAGTTTAAAGGATTAGTGAATAGAAAGAATCATGTCAATAGCCGATTTAGAGAAACCGAAAGCATCTTTGATTTCCTTTCTCAATTTAGGTTCATTAACATACTGACCCATCTTAACTGAATAGTCCGAAAGGATACGTTTCAACGTAATATCTTCCTGGCGGAATAACTTAATAAAAGCAACAATCTCAGCGTATTGTTTCTTAGTACGATAAGGTAAAAAATACTTTCTACCGAACATAGTAGTATAAGTAACTACCGGAGTACCGGCCTTAATAACCCTAGCCTTATTAGCTGGGATATTTTTGATATTTCCAAACGATTCGTAATTAACTGATGCGTAACTCATAACTGATTGATTTAAAGATTTGTGATTCATTTACAGAGTAAAGATACGCAATCTGGCTGATATAGCCAAATATTTTTAGGATTATTTTTCTAAAACTGGCTAACGTGTTGACTATCAACGAGAAAGATTTTCCGCTGAGGGATTCTATTTAACATAATATATTATATAGGACAAATCGGGTATTTTTCGAGCTAACGCGTTGATACTCAACGAGAATTCTATTTAACATAATATACGTTATATAACAAAAGAAAAACATTATCTCCGCCGGCATAAGTGGTTGAAAACCAATCCGTTATGCTCTTTCACTTAAAGCTGCGTTTCACTTCAACTAAGCGTACATAACTAATTGGTTTTCAATTCGTTATACATTAATAAAAAAAGAATTTGTTCAGCGCACCGAGCTAACGTGTTGAGTATCAGTTAGTTGTGCATATTCCCATTAGAATTGCCCCGCCCGCACCGCCCTATAAAGGTACGAAAAAAAACTGATAAAGTCAAGGGGTGTGGATAACTTTTTTCCTTGG
>Ga0315903_10006554_pt1 | contig 14820 bp, 13 predicted proteins | sample LakEriMetagenome_7_FD_203524 | JGI IMG/M metagenome (GOLD analysis project Ga0315903, IMG submission 203524) | Freshwater fungal communities from buoy surface, Lake Erie, Ohio, United States - Buoy 2 MA119 | ecosystem: Environmental > Aquatic > Freshwater > Lake | place: USA: Lake Erie, Ohio...
ATTCCGCGGATCAAAGAAGAACACGCCCTATGCCGCTCAAACGGCCGCTGCCGATGCAGCTCGTGCCGCTTTTGATGCAGGTCTCAAGCGCGTGGACGTTTATGTAAAAGGTCCCGGCTCGGGTCGTGAAGGCGCCATTCGCTCGTTGTCTCAAAGTGGCATCGAGGTGGTGATGATCAAGGACGTTACACCGATGCCTCACAACGGCTGCCGTCCTCCTAAGAAGAGAAGGGTTTAATTTGACATACGCCATTTGCGTTTCATTTTATAAAAGGGTGCGCGATTAATTTTTTAAAAGCTTTTTACCGATCGCGTCACCGGTTTTTAAAAAAGCTTAAATGAACAATCACTATGGCAAGGTACAATGGTCCTAAGACCAAGATCTCCCGTATTTTCGGGGAGCCCATTTTGGGTAATGGAAAATGGCTGGGTAAGAATAGTAATCCTCCCGGTCAGCATGGAGAAAAGCGTAAACGTAAATCGCTTGGCGAATATGCCCTGCAATTGCGTGAGAAGCAAAAAGCCAAATACACCTACGGTGTATTGGAAAAACAATTCCGTAAAACATTCGAAGAAGCTGCCCGTCGCAAGGGGGTAACCGGTGAGAATCTCATCCAGTTACTCGAAGCTCGCTTGGACAATACCGTATTCCGTATGGGTATTGCTCCTTCTCGTCCTGCTGCCCGTCAGTTGGTGAGTCATAAGCACGTCGAAGTGAATGGTAAAGTAGTTAATGTTCCTTCTTACCAGTTAAAGCCGGGTGATGTGGTCACTATCAAGATCAGCAGCAAAGAGCGCGCCTCTATTGCCGGAGCTATACGCGGAAAGAATCCCAAGTACAACTGGCTCGATTTTAACGAGACCGCTGGCAAGGGAACCTTTATCGCTTATCCCGAAAGAGAGAGTGTGCCCGAGAATATCAAGGAGCAACTGATTGTCGAATTGTACTCTAAGTAATAACGAGGAGTTTTTCCTTACCATTTAAAGTAATCAACTATGGCCATCCTGAATTTTCAAAAGCCCGATAAAATCATTCTTCAGAAAGCATCTGACTTTCATGCGCAGTTCGAGTTTCGTCCGTTGGAGCCCGGATACGGGGTTACCATCGGTAACGCCCTGCGTCGTGTGTTGCTTAACTCCTTAGAGGGATATGCAATTGTAGGTGTTAAGATCGAAGGAGTCGATCATGAGTTCGCTACTCTAAAAGGCGTTAGCGAAGACGTGGTTGAAATGCTGCTAAACCTCAAGCAAGTTCGCTTTAAGAAAATTGGCGACCAGGAATTTTCTTCAGAGAAGATCAGCCTTTCGATCAAGAATAAGACCGAGTTTACGGCTGCGCTCATTGGAGAGAATACCCAGTCTTTCCAGATCATGAATCCTGATCTGCTCATCTGTACCCTCGATAGCTCGGCCCGTCTCGATATGGAGTTGACTATTGGAAAGGGTCGTGGGTATGTGTCTGCAGAAGACAACAAGCCGAAGGATGCTCCTTTGGGTTATGTTCCCGTGGATGCAATTTACACTCCCATCAAGAATGTCAAATACAGCATTGAGAATACTCGTGTGGAGCAGCGTACCGACTTTGAAAAGTTGATCATGGAAGTAGCTACCGATGGTACTATTCATCCCGAAGAAGCTGTAAAACAAGCGTCTCGTATTTTGATTCAGCACTTGATGATCATCACCGACGAGAATATCACTTTCGATAATAAAGAAGAGAAGAAAGAAGACTTGGTCGATGAGCAAACCCTGCAACTGCGCAAGGTGCTTAAGACCCCGCTCGAAGATCTCGATCTTTCGGTGCGCGCCTTTAACTGTCTGAAAGCCGCCAAGATCAATTCGCTGAGCGAGTTGGTACAATACGAGCAAGAAGACCTGATGAAGTTCCGCAACTTCGGACAAAAATCTTTGTCTGAGATTGAGCAGGTGCTTTCTGAAAGAGGATTGCACTTTGGAATGGATCTGGTGAAGTTGGGGATTGACCTGAGCGAATTTTAATTTTATTCATTCACGCTCTTTTGTAAAGAAGAGCAACCACTGCAATTCCTGACACGGTGCAGTGTTCATAAAACCAAATGTCATGCGTCACGGAGACAAAGTAAACAATCTGGGCAGAAAGAAAGCCCACCGCGAAGCCCTGTTGAGCAATCTGGCTTGCCAGCTTATCGCCCACAAGCGTATCGTAACTACTACCGCCAAGGCTAAGGCCCTGCGTGTATATGTTGAGCCTATCATTACCAAGGCTAAAGAGAACACCACCAATCAACGTCGTGTAGTATTCAGCTATCTGCAAGACAAAGAGGCCGTTAAGGAACTCTTTGGTCCCGTTGCTGAAAAAGTGGCCGGTCGTCCTGGTGGCTATACTCGCATTATTAAGTTAGGATTCCGTACTGGAGATAATGCCGATACGGCCATGATCGAGTTGGTGGACTTTAACGAGATCTATGGAAAGGGTAAGGGCGAAGAAAAGGCAACCGCCAAGAAGACTCGTCGTTCCGGTTCACGCAAAAAAGCAGCCGCCTCTACAGAGGCTCCTGCCGCTACAGCAGCCTCTGTCGAAGAGACTCCTGCTGCCGAATAAGGAGTAATCGTTTTACTATAGCAATGCCCCTCATTTCGAGGGGCATTTTTTTGTCTTCTATATTTTAGAGCTTCACTGCGGGCAATGGATTATTTTTGCGCCATAAACAATGCCTATGAGATCGGTATCGGTAGGGTTGGTGCAGATGAGTTGCTCCAATAACAAAGCGGATAATCTGAGCAAGGCTATCAAAGGGGTCGAACAGGCGGCCGCTAAGGGCGCGCAAGTAATCTGCTTGCAAGAGCTTTTTACCTCTCTTTACTTCTGTGATGTAGAGGCTTACGAAAATTTTCAGCTGGCCGAACCCATTCCCGGTCCTTCTACTGAGGCCTTGCAACAAGTAGCCGGACGATTGGGTGTCGTTATCGTGGCTTCTCTCTTCGAAAAGCGCGCCGAAGGACTGTATCATAACACCACTGCTGTGATTGATGCTGATGGTAGTTATTTAGGCAAGTACAGAAAGATGCATATTCCCGACGATCCAGCTTACTATGAGAAATTTTACTTTACGCCCGGCGATCTTGGCTACAAGGTTTTTAAAACAAAGTTTGCGACCATTGGCGTGCTAATCTGTTGGGATCAGTGGTATCCAGAGGCTGCGCGCATCACAGCCCTGATGGGTGCCGAAATACTATTTTATCCAACGGCCATTGGATGGGCCACCAGTCAAGACCAGGCGACTAATACCGAACAATACGGAGCCTGGCAAACCATGCAACGAAGCCATGCGGTGGCCAATGGTGTTCATGTGGTAAGCGTCAATCGGGTAGGGTTAGAGCAAAACGGAGCCATGCAGTTTTGGGGCGGCTCTTTTGTATCCAATCCGTTTGGTACGCTTTTATGGCAGGGCTCGCACGACAAAGAAGAAACGGCCGTAGTTACGATCGATCTTTCTAAGACCGATCACTATCGAACCCATTGGCCTTTTTTGAGAGACCGCCGTATCGATTCTTATCAGCCCATCACCAAGCGTTATGTAGATGAATACTAAGCCGCGCACGCCCAAAGAGCTGGGGTATTATTTTCCTGCAGAGTTTGCCCCGCACGCTGCCACTTGGCTTAGCTGGCCTCACAAAGAGGCTTCTTGGCCCGGCAAGATCCAAACTATTTATCCTAGTTATGTCAAGTTCATTAAAGAGCTGACTCAAGGCGAGCAAGTCAAGATCAATGTGGCCGATGCGATTATGCAACAACAAGCCACGGAATGGTTACTGCGTTTTGATGTAGATCTTTCGAAAGTTGATTTTTTTCATCATCCCACCAATGATGCCTGGTGTAGGGATCATGGCCCCGCTTTTTTGATCAATCCAGCCGCCGCCCAAAAAAAAGTGATTGTAGATTGGGGATATAATGCCTGGGGAAATAAATATCCGCCCTACGATCTAGATGATGTGATCCCCACCCGTATTGCCGAGCACTACCAAATGCCGGTATGGCATCCCGGTATTGTGATGGAGGGCGGCAGTGTGGAGTTTAACGGGGCTGGTACCTTGCTTACCTCTACGGCTTGTTTATTAAATCCCAATCGCAATCCTCACTTGAACCAAGAACAGATAGAGCAATACCTGCGGGACTTTTACGGCGTAGAGCAAATCCTATGGGTAGACGAAGGCATCGTCGGTGACGATACGGATGGACATATCGACGATACAGTTCGTTTCGTTAATGCAGATACTGTATTGGCTACCGTAGAGTCGGATCGTACCGATGATAATTACGAGCTGCTGCAAACCAATCTTCGGCAGCTTAAAGCCATGCGATTGCTAGGTAACAGATCGCTCAATATCATTGAGCTGCCTATGCCACCGGCTCTTGTTTACGAAGACCAGCGATTGCCTTGCTCTTATGCCAATTTTTACATTGCTAATCATTCGGTGATCGTACCTGTCTTTAACTGCCGTCAAGACGAAACGGCACTTCGTATTATTGAGCAGTGTTTTCCGGACCGTAAGGTAGTAGGTATCGACTCTGTCGATATTATTTGGGGGCTCGGAAGTTTTCATTGTCTTAGCCAGCAAGAGCCGCTGGTATAATTTGTGCACATCTTTGAACGTTGGCCGGGCTAAAAGCACTACTTTTACGCAATTTGTTTTTACTGTAACCCCACTTCTATGCCCTCTTCTTCTACTCCTGCTGTTTTAGTGCTCGCTGACGGAACAGTTCACCATGGTCAGGCCTTTGGTGCAATTGGTACAACGACCGGAGAGATCTGCTTCAATACCGGCATGACCGGCTATCAAGAGGTCTTTACCGATCCCAGTTATTTTGGACAGATCCTGATTATGAATACAGCTCATGTAGGGAACTATGGCGTTAAGGACCTCGATGTGGAGTCGGACAGCATCAAGATCAGCGGACTTATCGGAAGAAATCTCGAGGCTCTCTATTCTCGTCGGCAAGCCGTAGCCTCGTTACAAGATTACTTGCAGCAGAGCGGAGTGGTCTCTATTCAGGGGGTTGACACGCGATCACTGGTAGCGCATATTCGTACTAAAGGGGCCATGAATTGTATCATCTCTTCGGAGACCACCGATGTTCAAGTCTTAAAAGAGAAATTACAGGCCGTACCCAACATGGATGGGCTGGAGCTGGCCTCTAAGGTGAGTACCACCAAGCCCTATGAAATGGGTAATACCAGCTCTGACATTCGTATTGCCGTAATGGACTATGGCGTAAAGAGAAATATTTTACAGTGTATGGTAGAGCGTGGTGCTTATGTAAAAGTTTTTCCGGCTCGTACATCGTTGCAAGAAGTAAAGCAGTTTGCCCCTAATGGCTATTTTATATCGAATGGACCGGGCGATCCCGCCCCTATGGATTATGCCGTCTCGTTGGTCAAAGAGGTGATGAAAGAAGGAAAGCCAATTTTTGGTATTTGTCTTGGACATCAGTTGCTGGCACTGGCTAACGATATTCCTACCTTCAAGATGCATCACGGACATCGTGGTCTCAATCATCCGGTAAAAAATTTGGAGACTGGTCGCTCCGAGATCACCACGCAAAATCATGGATTTGGGGTAGATCCTATTGCCGTTAAAAACGCGGATCATATTCAAATCACACATGTTAATCTAAACGATCAGTCAATCGAAGGAATCCGGGTAAAAGGTAAGCCAGCATTCTCAGTGCAATATCACCCAGAGGCTACGCCGGGCCCCCACGACAGCCGCTACCTTTTCGATCAATTTATAGACCTGATTAGAGCCTCTAAAAATTAGTCATGACGATCGCTATCATCAATGGACCTAATTTGAATTTACTGGGTAAACGAGAGCCGGAGGTGTACGGTGCACAATCATTCGAAACATTTTTAGGATCTCTTCGAGAGCGGTTCGGTGACGTTACCATCGAGTATTACCAGAGTAATGTAGAAGGGGAATTAATTAACGAGATACAACGAGCCGGATTTTCTTGCGATGGCATCATTTTAAATCCCGGCGGCTATACGCATACGTCTGTGGCTATTGGTGATGCGGTAGCGGCCATCAAGGCACCCGTTATTGAGGTGCACATTTCTAATGTACATGCGCGCGAGGAGTTTCGCAGACATTCTTTTGTAAGTCCCAAGGCCGCGGGTACTATTTGCGGCCTTGGGCTTGAGGGCTATGCGCTTGCCATGCAATGGCTACTACAGCGTCGTTGATTAGCCCTTACTTCTTTTGCAGTTTATCGAGCTTTCCTATGTACAAGCTGCGGCCATGCGTGCCGATCACAATCTCGTTATCTCGTTGCTGTATGGCAATATCATGTACGGGTACGGAGCGAGGCATGCCGGTTTGCCAGGCCTTGTAGCTTTTTCCGCCATCAAAACTTACATAAAGACCACCATCGGTGCCCACGTAAAGTATATTGGCGTTTTTAGGATCTTCTCTAATAACGTTTACCGATTCTAGGGGTAAGTTACCCGCTATGGATTGCCAGCTAACACCCTTGTCTTCGCTAACATAGACAAAAGGTTCAAAATTATCGGAGCGATACCCGTTGAGGGTAACATAGACTCTGTTTTCGTTATGTTGTGAGGCCACAACGCGACTTACCCATAGCTGTCTGGTATCTAGCCCGACAGGTGTAGCGACAGTTTTTACATTCTTACTCTTGTCACTACTCGTTGTGCGGTGCAAGGGAGACCAGGTGTAGCCGCCATCATCGGAGCGGTGCAAGTTGCCATCATCCGTTCCGGTGTAAAGCATGCCAAAGCGAAGGGGCGATTCATCGATCGTAGTGATGGTTCCGTAAGGAACATTACCGGCTTGGCCACCCTTGGTGAGATCGGCGCTCATCAGGATCAGACTATCTCCTTTATTCAGCGAACGATAAAGTCTATTGGCGCCGTAGTAGAAGATGTCTTGGTTATGTCTGCTAAGTAAAATAGGGGTTTGCCAATTAAAACGCAGCGGTCTCTCGCCCAACTGGTGTTGAGGGCGTATATTTTTAGCCACACCGGGTTTATCTTTTTGATAGCGGCCATAGACACCAAATTGCGAACCAGAGTACACGGTGTTGTTATCTCTTCTGTCTACTTGGGCCTGCATACCGTCTCCGCCATTGATCATTTTAAATCCGTATTGCCCCATATCGATCCAGCTAATGTCTTCTTTATGATTAGAAGGGCCCCACCAACTGCCATTATCTTGCAAACCCCCATATACATTGTAAGGTTTGGCATCGTCGGTTGTAATGGCATAGTATTGACCCACGGCTGGGGTATTGGCCTTGAACCAATTTTTGCCGGTGTCATAACTGATATTCACGCCACCATCATTACCATTGATGATATGACTGTCTTTTTTAGGATTGACCCACAGGGCATGATGATCGGCATGCACATTGCCCTTGTCCATGTTGGTAAAGGTCTTGCCACCGTCGGTGGATACTTGTGAACTAAATCCAAGTATATAGACCTTATCTGCATTTTGGTAAGAGGTATATACTTTGGCAAAATAGTATCCATAGGTATTAAAGATCCCAATAGGTTTTTCATGCGTTTTGGCCCAGGTGCGTCCACCATCATTGCTTCGGTATACTTCGCAGCCGGCAATACCGCTGTTCTGAAATCCATCATCACTGTCAAGCCAATCCCATAATACAGAAGGGGCTAATGTACCCGCTGCAACCTTTTCTTTAAGTTGAGCTACACTGGTCTGTCTGGGAAAGCGGTTCTTACGTAAAAAGCTCTCGAGTCTAGCGCTGTCGAGAGCGGCGAACTGGGCTACGCTTAGTTGACGAAGATCTTCTTTGGTATACGAGGAGTCAGTCGTTGATTTTTTTGCAGGAAGCGGGGTATTGTTATCTACAATGGCATAAGCGATCTGCGAGTTGCCCGGAAAATAGCAGAGTCCAATACGGCCGATCTTACTTCCTTGTGGAAAGCCGCTGCCATCCCCAGAGGTTTTTTGCCAGGTGGTTCCTCCATCGGTGCTGCGGTAGATGCCGCTGCCGGGTCCACTTTCTTCGAACTTCCAGGCCTTGCGGTTCTTTTGCCACATGGCAGCCAATAATTGATTGGGATTGGCAGGATCTAGTGCCAGATCTACACAGCCTGTTTGTGAATCTACAAAAAGTGTTTGCTGCCAGGTGGCACCCCCGTCGGTGGTTTTGTAAACACCTCTTTCGTTGTTGTCGGTATACAGGTGACCGAGTACGGCTACCCAAGCTGTCTTGGGGTCCGTGGGATGCAGCTCAATATCGCCAATATGATGCGATTCGGGCAGACCGCGGTATTGCCAACTCTTTCCATTGTCTGCAGATACATACATGCCAGTGCCTGCATACGAAGAGCGACTACTGTTAGCCTCTCCGGTACCGGCCCAGATTAATCGGGGGCTAGCCGACCAGTTGATGGCAATATCACCCAGAAAATGAATATCAAGGCTATCCATAATAGGGATAAAACTTTGTCCGTTATTGATGGTATGCCAAAGACCGCCGGTGGCATACGCGACATAGAATTCAGTAGGATCACTTGGATTAGCTTCTACATCTACCACGCGTCCGCTCATAATGGAGGGGCCTATGGAGCGAAACGATACGGAATTAAGCAAGCTGTCTCCAAACAAGGAGGAGCGTTGCGACAACGAGCGTAATCGGTCGGTACCCGAAGTGGGAGTTACTTGCGCATAGGTGGGTAACGTGGTAAGGGTAATAAACAGACCCAGCATCAGGTGGAGCAGGGTGGATGGTTTAACTTGCATAACGGAGTATTTACAGGAGATAATCCAGATCAATCAAACTTACTAAAATGCGCGCATTTTTATTGATTTTACTACTGCAGAGCCTACAGCTTTCGGCGCAGTGGAAAGACTATATGCTCAACCGAAGGGGTGATACGCTCAACCGGGTCGATATAGCCGGCAGAAAGCAGGGTCCTTGGGTGCTATCGGTTCCCGAGCTGCGAGGCGAAAGGGGGTACGAAGAAGAGGGGCATTTTGCTGATGATGCCAAAGAGGGAATCTGGAAACGTTTCTCGCTAGAAGGGGTCAAGATTGCCGAAGAAAATTACCGCTGGGGAAAGTTGCATGGCAAGCAACTTTATTTTTCTTATTTCGGGGGATTGATTCGCGAAGAAAACTGGAGAGCCATGGATCCGAAACAAGCCTACGACACAGTAGCCGTATACGATCTAAAAGATCCAGATAAAAAGATTGCAGATGTAATCGTAAAGAACGAAGGTATCTCAATGCGACATGGGGTTTTTAACTATTATGACCCCCGTAGTGGCAAATTATTGGCTAAAGAAAATTATGTGATGAATAAATTACAAGAAGAGGAAGATAAGAACGCTGTCAACAAAGAACGTTGAAAGCTGAACCTAACTTCCTCTTCTGCGCTTTAGTGTATCTTTTCTAAGAATTCTTAGAATCCTTTTTTAGCTTCTTGGGCACGCTGCATGGGATTACCCGCTTGTCCGCCACCACTTCTTCTACCGCCCATTTGACCTTGCTTAAATACAGTAAAGCGAGAAGGAGCAGGGATATTTCGCCAGCTATTATTGCTTTCGTCTATATCAGCAGTCTCGCGCATAGGGTCGAGTTTAATAGAAGCCACTTCTTTCTCTTTAACAAAAGATTTGATGACCTTTTTTTCATTGAGTCGCCATACCTGTGCAGGGATCTTCTCGGTTTCTTTGCTACCATCTTTGTAGGTCCACTCGATGATGATAGGCATTACCAACCCGCCTTTATTGGAGAAAGTAAGTTCGTACTGGTGTAGAGAAGCGTATTTATTTTTTTCTTCTTCGGTCATTGCCTCAGGACTGCCTCCGCCCATGGTGATCTCTCTGCGCGAGGTATCATAGGGTTCGAGTCCTCTGGCATAGCGCCAGTAAAAATCACGCAACGTTGTGTCGGCATCTGTCGCGAACACAATGCGCGAATCGGTGCGGTTTCTCACTTTGGAGATGTCTTCGAACGAATTGACCAGGGGTTTATCGGCAGCACGACGCATGGTGGTACTACGAGCGGTGCCTATATTTCCGGTGCTGGTGTCTGCCACGGCGTATTTAACGGTGTCGAGCGAAATATCGCAGGCATCGGTGCTGTAGAACCATCCTCTCCAGAACCAATCGAGGTCTTCGCCACTGGCGTCCTCTAATGTGCGGAACAGGTCGGCTGGTTCAGGGTGTTTAAAGGCCCATCTTCTGGCATATTCTTTAAAAGCATAATCGAATAACTCACGACCCATAATCGTTTCGCGCAAAATATTTAATCCGGTCGCAGGTTTTGAGTAGGCATTAGGACCGAACTGCACAATGTTATGGCTGTTGGTCATAATGGGTTCTAGTTGATCTTTGGGGAGCTTCATGTAATCTGTAATGTAGGCAGCGGGCCCTCTGCGACTGGGAAATTTATTGTCCCACAATTCTTCGGCCAGGTATTCTACAAACGTATTGAGGCCTTCATCCATCCAACTCCACTGTCTCTCATCGCTGTTGATGATCATGGGAAAGAAATTATGTCCTACCTCGTGGATGATTACACCAAGCATGCCATTTTTGATGCTTTCGCTGTAGGTGCCATCTTTTTCGGTTCGTCCATAGTTAAAGCAGATCATGGGATACTCCATGCCATTAGAGGCCTCGATACTTTGTGCTACGGGATAGGGATATGGGATTGTAAAGTCAGAGTAGGTCTTGATGGTGTGAGCCACCGCCTTGGTAGAGTAGGGGCGATAAAGTCCGTAGGCTTCTTTACCATACCCGCTCATGCACATCACTTTTTTGCCTTCTACGGTAATGGGCATGGCATCCCATACGAACTTTCTAGATGACGTCCAGGCAAAATCTCGTACGTTATCGGCTTTGTAGATCCAGGTTTTCTTAGTGGTGAGCTTAGTCTTCTCAGCCGCTTTGGCTTCTTCGAGGGTTACGATCTCAATGGGTTCTTTAGCGGTCTGTGCTTGCTTCCAGCGGGCTTGCTGTGCAGCCGAGAGTACCATTGGATAATTCTGACATTCTCCGGTAGAGAGCACCACATGATCCGCAGGCACAGTCATTTGTACTTTAAAGTTTCCAAAGGTCAGGGCAAATTCACCGCGTCCGGTAAACTGTTGGTTTTGCCAGCCCTTAAAGTCGCTGTAAACACAAAGGCGAGGGTACCACTGTGTCATAGTAAAAAGGTAATTGCCGTCTTCGGGAAAATATTCGTAACCACCCCGGCCACCTACGGTCATGCGGTTCGAAATGCGATAATCCCAGTTGAGCATAAACACAAAGCGCTGTCCGGGTTTTAGCGGAGCAGGAAGTTCCACACGCATCATGGTCTTGTTGATCGTGTAACGAAGTGGTTTTCCAAGAGCATCGGTGAGCTTGCGGATCATAAAGCCATAGCCATTGTCGCCTTTGTTCTCTTCGAGTTGTTTTAATTGCTGCACACTCATCTGACGGCTCATGGGTTCGCTATCTTGATAATTGGCGTTGTTGACAGAGCTGTGTTCGTTCTCGTCGAGTTGCAGCCAGAGGTAGGTAAGTACGTCCGGAGAATTGTTAAAGTAGGTGACCGTCTCGGATCCTTTTAGTAATAGATTTTTTTCGTCGAGCTCGCAGCGGATGTCGTAGTCGCAGCGCTGCTGCCAATAGCGGGGGCCGGGGGCGCCGCTGGCTGTACGATATTCGTTGGGGGTCGGAAAGATGGTACCCAGTTGTTCGAACTTGTTACCATGGTTACTGTTGGGATTGTTTTGGATGTTCTGGGCAAACAGAAAGCTTGTCAGTAACAGTCCAAGGACGAGCAAAGTAGATTTCATTATGTTCACTTTTTAAATAAGCAAGGTTTTTTAAAGAATATTCATTCGTTGAGCAATCATAAAAAGAGATAATCCAAAGGTAATTAATGCCACCGATTCGGTCCATTTTCGTTTCTCCAGGCCCAAAAATTGTACTGCCCCTTGCGCTACCATTAAAAACAGGGCCATAAATATTAGTTGCCCGGCTTCTAGCCCCAGGTTAAAGCCTAGCAGCCCCCAGCCTAACGACTGGTCTTGCGAAAGCATAAAGCGGATGTTGTTGGCAAATCCCATTCCGTGAATAAAGCCAAAGAATAGGGCCGACCCGTAGAGTAGCAGGGTCTTACTCCGATCCGGAAAACGTCCCCACCACTGCTGTGCTGCAGTAAGCGCGATGGTTACCGGAATTAACAGCTCGACCCACCGGCTCTCTACAGAAAACACGTTGAGTACACTCAGGGCAAGCGTTAAGGAGTGGCCCACAGTAAAAGCTGTAATTACAATCAGGAGTTTTTTCCAGTCTCGGAAAAAAAAGGAAGCTCCCATGGCTGCCAGAAAGGCCTGGTGATCGAGGGCGTCAAGACTTAGGATATGCTCCCAGCCCAACGGAAAATAAAAAAGTAAGCTCTCCATGGTATAGCGGGTTCTAGGGTGCTGTTTGCAAAATCTTTTTGCAGTAAAGCTTGAAAATAATGCAGAGTTTTGTGAATAGAAAATATTTTATGCAAACGGTTCTAGCGCTCTTTTTATGGTTACTGATGGCCGCGGGCGAAAGGCCAGCAGTTGCCGGCAGTTCGACGAACGCACACCCCTTTCACGTAAGCGTAACTGACATTCGCCATAATGCGGTCGATCACACTCTCGAGGTTCAGTGTAAGCTATTCACGGACGACTTTGAATCGGCGCTCAAAAAAGTCTATCATCAAAAAGCCGATCTAATTGATCCGTCGATGCACGCACGTATGGATACTTTGGTAAGCCGTTATGTGCAATCTAGCTTGCAGTTGCGAATCAACGAAAAACTATTATCCATGGAGTACTTGGGTTTTGAGCACGAGCGAGAGGCTACCTATGTGTATCTCGAGGTGGCTAATGTAGTGGGTCCCATCCGTACTATGGACTGCAGCGCCAAGCTACTTTACGAGGTATTTACCGATCAAGTAAATATTTTTCATATTGCTACCGACAAGGTAAAAAAGAGCGTCAAGCTAGAGTATCCTGCACAGACGGTACGCTTTGATGTTGACTAGTGATTAGTGTTGCATCTCTTCGCGCAGCTCATCACTGATGCCTACGAGTACTTTATCGATTCGGTAGCCATCCATGTCCATAATTTCGATGGTGAATCCTTTCCAGCTTAATTTGTCGGCCACTTTTGGAATGCGCTCCAAGCGGTGTAAGATAAACCCGGCCAGGGTATCGAAGTCTTGCTCTCCTTCGTTCATCCATTCTGTTTTTTCAAACCGGGTCAAGAAATCGTAGAAGGGAATCTGCGCATCCACTAAAAAGCTTCCATCTTCTCGCTCGGTAATGGCGTAGTCGGGTACATCCTCTTGAGGAATTTCCCCCACGATGGCTTCGAGAATATCATTTAGCGTGAGCATTCCCAAAATACTGCCATACTCATCAACTATAAAAGCAGACTGGTTCTTGGAGGCCTTGAATCGTTCCAGCACTTGGTAAGCAGACAGGTTTTCTGGAATAAATAAAGCTGGCTGCATAATTTCTCCAAAGGGTTGCTGATCGGGGCTTACATAAAGGTCCTTTATGGAAACCACACCCATAATGGAATCGATTGATCCGCTGCAGATGGGGTAGGCAGAGTGGGGTTCTTGGAGAATCTTCTCTTTAATCTTTTCTTCATTGTCGTTTTGGTCGAACCAAATAATATCACTGCGATGGGTCATCAGTGACGTAATGTTGCGGTCGCTTAGATGAAATACGCGTTCTATAATATCTTGCTCGGCCTCTTCGATGGTGCCAGCCTCGGTGCCCTCGGTGATCAGGGTTTTAATTTCTTCTTCGGTAATGGCATCTTCTTTGTTCTTTCGGATATTAAAGAGACGAAAAAAAATGTCACTGCTGCGGTTGAGTAACCATACGATGGGGTGGGTCAGCTGTGCAAATGACTGCATGGGGCCGGCTACGGCCTTGGCGATCTTCTCGGACCGCAGCAAGCCAATTCGTTTGGGGATCAATTCGCCAAAAATGATCGATAAGAAAGTAATGACAACAACGATAAGCACCGTAGAGAGGGTTTCTGCGGCCTCTGCGGGTACTCCCATCTGCTCTACGTAGGGCAGTAGATCTTTTCCAAATCGCTCACCCGAATAGACCCCTGTAACAATAGAGATAAGGGTGATACCTATTTGTACAGCCGATAAAAAGCGTTCGGGATGCTGCGAGAGTTTGAGGGCCAGCTGGGCTTTTTTGTCTCCTTTATCCGAAAGGCTTTCGAGCCGGCCTTTTCGGGCGGATACCAGTGCGATCTCTGACATCGAAAAAAGGCCATTCAAAAAGATGAGGGCCCCCAAAATAAAAAGATCCATCAACGAAAAGGAGTTGTTGCTGGGTCGAAGATACGTAATTGATGTCTTTTGTTAAAGGTGTAGCCTATGACGCCTCCTAGCAGTAATCCTAACAAGGAGCCCACTAGTACGTCCGAAGGGTAGTGCACCCCCACATAGATCTGCGCCCACCCTATGCTGAACGCCCAGAAAAAGAATAGCCATCGCCAGGTACCGACCAGTGACCCAATCGTTACGAAAGCAAACATGGCCATGGCAAAGTGATTGGCGGCGTGATTAGAGATAAAGCTATATCCCGTACCACAGTTGGGTACTCTTAAGACAAGCGTTTCGATCATGTCGGGGTCATTGCAGGGTCTGAGGCGTTGCACCGTCTGCTTTATCAGTTTATTGCCGATGGTATCCATCAAGCTAACGGTGACAATAAAATAAAGAATCCACCATCCTGCTTTTTTGCGAAAGTTGAGCAGCATGAATAAAAGTAAGAAGAGG
>Ga0315903_10006555_pt1 | contig 14820 bp, 22 predicted proteins | sample LakEriMetagenome_7_FD_203524 | JGI IMG/M metagenome (GOLD analysis project Ga0315903, IMG submission 203524) | Freshwater fungal communities from buoy surface, Lake Erie, Ohio, United States - Buoy 2 MA119 | ecosystem: Environmental > Aquatic > Freshwater > Lake | place: USA: Lake Erie, Ohio...
CAAAGGAATCAATATCGTAGATCGGTTCTTTCTTCTCTATAGCTGTAAGTAACTCTTGTGGCAGTGACGTCCCTTCACCTAACATCTTACCTATAAAACCTGGTGAGCTTTCATACTGTTTGTAAAGAGTTCGGGCATTTAGCGGACCCACTATGGTTTGCGGGTCCTTAAGGCTGCGTGTGCTCAACTCCACCTTAGGATTGATTAGCGTGGGGTCTACCCCTTGTTCTATAAGCTTCTCTATCGCGGCTTGTCTTGCCTCATCTACACGCTGTTTACCTAACGGCGTATTTGAATAGGTGTAGTCGGGCGCCATAAGCCCGGGCTCTTTCGAGACCAACGCTCCTGTCAAACCCGTTTGCGTGTCATACCTCTCTGCAAATTCTTCAAAGGCAGGAGGGTACTTAGGATAAAAACGTGTTTGAGAAGGATCAATTTGCATCGGTCCCATAAAGTCAGGACTTGGGCGTTGTGCCTCTCTGACTTTAGTCTTTCCCGCAACTAATTGGTCCATCAAAAAGTCAGGGAAGTTTGCCCTGTCCGATACGATAGCACCCTTTATCCGCTTTGTTTTTATCAAGTCAGATATAGGATCATTAGGCGTGCCAAATTGTTTTTCAAAATAGTTCTTAGCCTTTGTTTGCCAAAAATCTTTTATCAAAAGTTCCCGCTGTGCTCTTTCCGCCTTGTCTAAGTTATCAGGCAAAACATCTCCCAGGCGCTCCTGTGCATCTCTTATAAACTTACTCAGGTTCGACTCTTCCATCGTGTTCATCATGCTGCCCGTAGGACGTACGGCGTAAGCTAGATTACCCGTTGCCTCCAAGCGCTCACGCAAAGGATCGTACGCTGTGTCAGGAATGTTCTCCGCCTTTTTGCCGGCCTTGCGAACACGCGCGCGTTGAACTTCTCCTACCGTGAGGTCCTCCAAAGTCTTGGCCGCCTCTCCCACAGCCTGCCCCGTCTTTTGTGCCGCCTTCACTCCCCCACGCGTCACTGCCGCTGGGTTTGCAAAATTAGACAACAACTCGGCCGACGTATAAAAACCCCTCTCCGTCGGATCAGCAGGAGGCTCCGGGCGAACGCCAAAACCCGTCATCTGCTTCTTGATGTAATCACTCGTCCCAAATTGCCCCTCTGGCTCACGCCCTGTCAACGCCTGGCGAGCAAGCATCGTTAAATCCATAGGCAGTCCCAGTAGGTCATACGGCAACTCCGTCACCCCCTTGGCCGCAGCAGAGTACGCCTTGCCACTGGCTAACGCTTTACTAATATTGCCGGCTTGCCTGCCCTTTCCAGAACTAGGCGTTATAAACGCCGGCTTACTCGCAGCATCAATCTCTTCTTGCGTTAGTTCGCCCTCTCCTGTAGCAGGAGAACCATCGGCACGCTTAATAGGACCCTGCGAACCATACCTGCCTACGCTTGGTGAACTGCCCGCAGGCCTGCCCTTCCACGCTTTTCCAGGAGTCTGCTCATCCCTCGCATCCGCCGCCATCTGCTTGACAAGCTCCAATAAATCTTCTTGACTCTTAGAGCGCGACGCAAGCTCAATCCCCAACAAATTATTGTGAACATCCTGCTTGTAGTCAGGCGACTCTTTTGTCATACCCAACTTAGCACCAATAAACCTTATCGGCTGCTCCCTTATCTCATGTGCATACCCAGCAAGTTCCGCGGCCCGCGGGCCGTACTTCCTGGCCAACGTGCCCGAGGCCAACATGTGTCTCGCCGTATCTTGGCTAGTCCATTGACTAGATTCCTCAGGGAACATGCCCGCCGCACGACCACGTGCATAGCTCGATACTCCCAGTAGTCCAGGGATGTCCTCGTCCTTCTTGGCTTCCCCGCCTTCGGCCATGCCTTCTGGTTGAACAGGAGACGGGGCCATCGGATCGAACCCGCCCAGTTGCCCTTTGAGTTCGTTTCTTAAAAAGTCGTTTTCATATTTGTTGTACTCAGCCTCAGTGAGGAAACGACGGTTGTCTTGATTGTTAATTTTTATAAAGTCTTCAAGCTCAGGAGAATTAGTGACATCCCGTAGCCCTGTTAACGACAGGTCTTTAATGTCCGAAAAGCTGCCACTGTTTAAAAAGTCCTGTACAAAAGGCCGTGCCTCTTCCTTTATAGAGCCATTGCCTGGACCTTTGATTTGGTTAATGACAGGAGGCCGTTTGCCCACTATCAAATCCGCTGCTGTTTGAAAGCTATCCATCGGACTAGGGGTAGGTGCTCCTGTCAATAGCCTGTTTTCCGCATAGGCGTTTGGATTTTCATAGTACAGCTTCTTGCCTAGCTCATAAACTTCATTGAGTTTTTCCTGAGGAAAGTACGGTCCGGCTGTTATTGCATAAGGAAACTCATTTCCTTTTGCTGAAGTACCTAAGTAGTGGGGAGCCGGCGTCTGCTCAATCGTTGCATATCTCTTTCCCTGGTCATCGGCCAGCGAATATATTTTTACCTTTCCGCCTTTAATGGCCTCCCATCCACCATAGCCCCCATAGCCAAGACTTCCACTATTGCCCGATTGAGGTGACCAGTCAGGGTGCCCTTTAGGCGGCTCGTATCCTCGGACAGAGTGTCCCATGGCATCAGACTCCGCAGCAAAGTAGCCCGGCTTGTCCAACTGCATCCACCTAAATCCCTGCTCTGGATACTGCTTGTAAACAGGCACTCCCTTGAGCGCCTGGATACTGGCCTCTGCCATCTTCTTGGCCATGTCCTGGTCATACTGGTACGTGAGCCGCACAGCATCTTCCATGCTCAAGCCTCTGAGGCTGTCAGGGCTCAAGCGCCCCGTTGTCATGTTTTCTTGAAGTACATCAATAACATGATCAAAGCCTAGCTGATTCGGTCCGCGGCCCATGTTCATGCCACTTACCTTGGCCGTTGGGTTCTGCACTGCAAACTCTCCGCCAAATTCCTTAAGCACTTCACCTATATCGTTTGAGTAGCCAACCGGGACCATCTCGTGATACGGCCCAACATTGATTGCGGCATCTGCTCTGTTCTCCCAGGCCTGTCCCCTAGTCGTCGTAGCCATAGGCCCTTGCTGTTCAACAGGCAAACCGGCAGCTATGCGATTTATGTTTGCAGTTACCTCTGCATTAACCATCGTGTCAGGGAAAGGCAATATGCCTTCCTCTTCCGCCAACTTGCGTAGTGGATCACTCGGTGTCGCCATCTTATTTTTAATGTATGGCGTCATCTTCTTGTCAATCCACTGATTCAAAGCCTTTTGTTTTGGATCAGGCGCGATACCTAGTTCCCCCGCTATCCTGGGATCAACTTCATGCGCGCCCTTTTTCAAAGGCCTGACAAAAGTCTCTACACTTTTTTGCCCAGTCATCCAATTGCCACCCTCGTCTTTTATGATGCTCGGAGAGGCAGCAGCCCCTTCCTGCGCGCCCCGAGCGGCACTAGACGGCATAAGCTGGGCAGGGTCCGGCGCCCCCTTCTTTCCCATCGCCTTCATTCCCTTAACCAGCCCGCCAAACTGGAAAGTCCTCGCCATCAACGGTCCAGACTTCTCAAGCGTCGGCTGATCCAAGTTCACCGCATTAAACGTAGGGCGCGAAAACCCCTTGCCAGACCTAGCCGCCGCCGCGGCCTTTAACTTGTACGCCTTCTCCATCGCATCAAACTGAGACCGAGCAGTCGCAATCTTCACCAACTTCTCTTGCTCCGTGGGCGGCGCTCCAATCTCAGGAATGGCGGGCGTTAAGTCCCCTGCCTCCATACTCATGCCCTTAGGACGAGAAGACTTTCCTCTGCTCTCGCCTTTAGTTGCTAATCTCTTTAACATCGATTTGGCCGTAGCCGTGTCCATCTCAGGAGCTTGAGGCTCCGTAGGCATAGTTGCATACGCAGTAGGACTCGCCTCTTCTTCCCCCAACAAATATTTGTTCATCGACTCAGTAGATGAATCAAGCGATGCCTCGCCTCCCCGAGCAAATCCCTGTACTAAATATTCAGGAGGCTCAGACGACGAAAGACTATCAATATCAATTTCATCGTCAGGTAAATATTGTCCATCCATGCTCGGCCCTAACAAAAATTATGTCAACGCATTTTAGACGCTAATAATACTCGGGCACAAGGTCCCCAACCGCCTCATCGTCCTTCTCATCCGTGTGCAAAGAAATAAAATTACCCGCCCTAAAACGCATCAAAGCCTGCGTCGTCGAATCCACCATGTCATCATTGTCCCCATTCGGGAACGCAGCACACTCCTCCACAAGCGCTTCCGCCCACTCACGGTCCGGGGCCCATACCATCCCAGCCTCCAATATCGGAGCCACAGAGTTCGCACGACTCACCTTGTCCGTTCCAGACCTCCGCCCACCCGGCGTGTACATCGTCACAGGAATTCCAACCTTCCTCAACTCCTGCTGCAACGTCACTCCCGTCGCCTTCGCCTCAATCAACACATTGTCAGGATTCCAACGAACATACTCGTCCTTGGCAATCCTCTTTAACTCCGGGAAATCCCACCTGCCCCGCTTGACATCTAGCAAAATCAAATTAGGCCCCGAGTCCTCAGACAAAGTAAACACACCCCACGTCGTGATCACCGAGTAATCCGCCGTCTCCTTCTTGCTGTACGCCGTGTCATACGACTGCATGATGTATTCCACAATCGGAGGCTCCTCCTTCTGCCACACCTGCCACCACTCCCTCTTGAGAATAGCGCCCTCATCATTGCTCGGTTGCTGTTGCCACTGCGCTTGCCACTTCTGCGGTGACAAAGAAGCCTTGACCGACAACAATTCCTCCACGCTCCAAAACCCTGGCCATAAGGGTTTTCCACTAGGTAGGATCGCAGGGAACTCAATCACCTCCCACTTGTCCGCCTTGTGACTAGCCTGCTGCTTAATCAAACGCGCCGCTAAATCTTTAGTTCCCCATCTCGTCATCACAACAACAATCGCGCCACCCGGTTGCAATCGCTGACGCGGACCTGACGTATACCACTCCCACGCATTGTCCAAAGCAAGCTCCGACATCGCATCCTGCTCCGAATGCGGATCATCAATGATCAAGAGGTCCGCGCCGCGGCCCGTCATTGCACCACCAACGCCCACAGCAAAATACTCGCCGCCCTTGTCTGTATCCCAACGGCCCGCAGCTTTGGAATCCGCCTGCAATACAACCTTTGGATATATCTCCTTGTACTCGTCCGAGTCCATCAAGTTACGAACCTTACGGCCAAAACGTACAGCGAGTTCTCCCGTGTGTGTCGCTTGGATGATCTTGGTCCGCGGCTTATTGCCCATGATGAACGCAGGCAAGAGATAAGACGCAAACTCAGACTTGGTGTGCCGCGGAGGCATGTTGATGATCAGGCGCTTAAGCTTTCCCGTCATGACTCGGTTGAATGCGTCCGCCATCTTGGCATGATGGTCCCCGATGATGGCCTCGGGCCAGACGTACTTTGTGAACAGCATGAAATCTTTTTGCGCGCTTTCCTGCGCCTCAAGACGGGCAAGACGGTATTCAAGCTTAAGGCGCTCTACTTCTAGATCATCGTTTTGTGTGGCCATGCAAGATGTTTCACGTGAAACAAAATAGTTTTGAAATTTGCAAAAATTTTTACACAGAATCGGAAATAAAGCAAAGGGGGCCTATTTCCGGGGCCCGGGGTCCAATTGTGTTTAGAGCCCCACAAACTGTGTGAAATCGGGCTAAAGCATCCGAAGGACGCCCACGGGGCCAAAATTCGGGGGCCGGGGTTAGCAAGCGCTCACTATCGGCCAAACGGCCGCCGGGACTCTACCGGGCCACCAGGGCGCGGACCACGGCCCGCGGACCAGGCGCCGCACGCCTAAAACGTTAACCAGGCGCCGCGGCCACCAGGCACGGCCACCGGATCACAAACACCAGGTGCACCAGGCGCGACGATGTAATGACAAACCAGGCAACGCGGCCGGCCTGGCCGCCACCAGGCAACGCGGCCAGCGGCCACCGGTCCGGCCTGGCCGCCAGGGACCAGGGACCGGCCACCAGGGACCAGGGCCACCGGTCCGGCCTGGCCACCAGGCGCGGCTAAATAACTGCACAACTAACCATTGATTAAATATTAAATAACTGCATACCAGGCGCGCCGGTTTTTGTATTACACAAACCAGGCGCCGCGGACCACGGCCCGCGCAAACCCGCGCCAGGCCTAGATTTTCGACGTGCAGCAGCTGCTTAATCGGCTGCCTAAAAACGCTGCCGAAAACGCTGCCGGTTTTCCGATACGGCGGCCGGTTTTTAAGGCCTCAGGGACCGCGGACCACGGGCCAGGCATGAGCGGCCAGGCGGGACCGGAAAACGGCCCGTGCGATGGATAAGCGGCCAGGCCAGGCGGGACCAGGCCGGGCCTGGTTTCGATACAACGTGGGTTTTTAAATAAGGCGCGAACGATATATGCAAAGGGAATAAAAAAACCCGGCGCGGCGGCCGGGTTTGTAGTGGCCAGGCGGCCAGGGTTACGCGTTGACTAGCTCGAGCATATCGCCGGCCAGGGTTTCCAATTCGACGCGCTCACTAGTCCAGGGGATCGAGCGCGCGTAAGCAGTGGCACCAGTCACGGCGTCCCAAATAGTTTCAATTGGGCGGCCCTCGTCCATAACGTGCGCGTGCTCGATGCGTTGCGCGATACGGGGGCCGAACCGGCCGGCGAGAAACTTATCCACCTTATCAATTTTCGCCACTTGGGCGCCGCGCAATACTTGATTAATATTCCCGGCGGCCGCGTTACTGTAGGCCAATAGGGCCGGGGCCACTTCTTCGATAAAACGGTCCGGCGCGCTCGCCGTGTGACGTATCGCGATATCCTCCAATTCATGGGCGCCCCATACGATCCGGTTCGCGCAAACATAATCAAACAAAAACGTTTTAACGCGTAGCGTCCCGGCGCCGGTTTCCGAATTACTGACAAAAAACCCGCGGGCCAGTTCGCCGGTTTTACCATCGCGGCGGCCTGGTAGTTCAATGCGATTATTCTCGTCAGCTAAAAACACGAACATGTCGCGATCGCCGGCATACAACGTTGTGTTTTTTATGTCCACTTGATCCAATGGGCGGCCCCAAGTGCCAGGCACTTTAAAGTCACCAGTTACGCCATCGCCGAACCTATCGATTAATTCCCGGACTACGTCATCATTCCAAATGCGGCCGTACCTGGGCCCGGTCACGGCGCGAAGTTGTGGCGTACCCTGGTTAGATAATAAAACCCCGATATCTTGCGCGGACCGGTCCACTTGAAAACCATAATTTAAACAATCCGCGGCCAGGGGAGCGGGTAAGGCGCGGAGATAACCGGCGGGCGCGCCGGTCAACGTCGCGGCCTGGCCAAAGGACCAGTGAGTAGGCGCGTACCCGTGGCCGTTCGGGCCTTCGATAATTAAGCCCTGGTTATCGTCGAGCGGGACGGCGCGAAGCTTGCGCGAAGAAACCACGGCGGCGCGAGAAATTGCGCGTTGTGTCTCTAGCATAGCAAGCATGCCAGGCAGTGAAGTAAAACGTTCCTCAGCGGGGCGAGTGGCCCATTGTTTGGAGGCTTGGTTTAATGTAGTCATGTGATCACTTTCTAAGTTTCTACCGGTGACCTACCGGCGGCGGTGCCGGGCTCGCGGCCTGGCAGTTCGGATTTTACCCGGTAACTTTAAAATAATAGAATTATTTTTTACGTTATTAGGGAATATCCTAGTATACGCCCGGGCCACCATGGCGGCCAGGGTTAAGGCGGGATTAAATAGCACGGCCAAAGTCCCCCGCGATATGGTGGCGAAGTAGCGAACCAGGCGGGAGGGATCGCGCGAACGCGGCCACGGCGGCCGCATCATCAGGCGCGCCGGTTTTCCTAGTGGCATGCCAGGCGATCGCCGCGTGTCCCTGGCCGGCATAACATCCACCGGGATCGTCCGCGCCGGCGGCAACTTTTTTAGATTGTGATCCATGCGCAACAAACACAACGACATAATCGCGCTCACCACGCGCACACAATGGGCGGCCGTTGCCACATGTCGCACAAGTAAACCCCGAACCCTCCGGGCTCAGTTGTTCCGGGCATTGGACAAATTGCACGCCGTCGAAAACATAAGGCCAAACAGTACCGGCCGGGGCGGCCACGGTGGCCGGGTGACCGGCGCGAACGGCGGCCACGGCCTGAGGGATTGTGTCCGCACTGTAATTAATCGTTGTCTTACCGGGCGCCGGTTTCGGTAGGTTTTCAAAATGAAAATGTGAATAGGTCCACGCCTGGCCGTTGCGCGGGACCGCGTTATAAACGGCGGCCAAATAATCCCGGTCCACCAGGGCGGCGCCGTGCTCACTATTTGGATTTAATGCGCACGTTGTCGGACATGTTCCGAACGTGTGATGCTTTCCGGCCCGGTACGTTGTCGCGATCGCGCCGGTTTTTTTGTTGCTGCTTTTTGCGATTGTTTTAAGCATGACGGCCCCCGGGGATTGTGTCGGCCTGAGGCGCGCGATCGATAAGGGCCAGGGTTTTTAAATCGGTTATTTTTTCGGATAACCCGGAGCGGTACCAGTCCCCGTCAAGCTCGACGGCTATTTGACGGCCGTACATATAAGCGTTTTCGTTTTGCGTTACGTTCGACGCGCTAGGGGTTACATGTTGAGGGCTTACCGAATACAACGCACGGTTGCCACTTGGGAGAACGACAGTCAAAAGGGTATCACCAATAACAGGCATAATTTTCTCTCTTTCTACTTTCTATTTCCAGGGCCACCATGGCCCCGGTGTTTGTAATATTGCACACAAACAAATAAATTGCAATAGGGCCACGAAAAAAAACCCGGCACGCGGCCGGGTAAGTAAAAGATTATTTTTTTAAGGGAGCGTTTTCTCGAGATGATTCTCCCGCGCTAGGGCCCTATGTTTTTCGAAAATTTCCGCGAACGCGCCAAGTAGTCGCGCCTGGTTTCCCAAGTCAGCGCGAAAATAAGCTTGTGCCAGGGCGGCCGCGAAACCCCCACCGGTTTTCTGCATTTGTTCGGCCGCGCGTAAATTCCATAATGCTAAATCTTCGATTGAATCATTCGACATATTAGGCCCCTTCCGTTTCGGACAATTCAGCTTGTGCCACTTCGGCGCACACGTACCAGGCACGCGGAGAAATTAAGGCGCGCGGGTTATCTTCAGGGATTCCCTCGCTAACTATTTCCTCAGCGTAACGGCGGATCGCCTCCAGTATAAAAGCTTGCATGAGCGGGCCGGCCGGGCTCCTGGTCATCAAGTGTTGAATTTTTTGAGTGTTTGATGTAGTTAAAAATAATTTCATTTTTTCTGCTCCTGGTAAATGGTTTCTAACTCTTCCAAAAAAAGTATCACGTCATCAATGCATTCACCGATTGTGATTTCTGGCCTGACACTAGTTTGGTTTTTTACTTGATCCGATAGAGACGCACGTATGTCGTACATATCCACGATTGCAACTTGAGTTTCTTCTAGTCCCATGTCGGCCTCTTAAGACAAAGAAACAGAAAATGAGTTGTCGTTGAAAAACTCTTTGATCTTGTCTTCTAGGTCCATCTCTTCAATTACTCTTTCGGACAGGTCTGCTATGTCCAAATCTTCAGTAACTTTTTCGGCCAGGTCTGCCATGTCCAGGTTGTCTATAACCTTCGCGGCCATGGCGTCCACATCAATAATGTCTTCGTCATTTGTGTATTGCAAGATGTCGAGCACTCTTGATTTCAGGCCATCGTCCAACACGTCATTGACCAGTTCCTTCATTTTGTAGTCATTGGTAAACGTAGAAAGCTTGTTGTCGGCCTCTATCGTTTTAAACAAAATCTCTGCAAAACGTTCGGTGGCCAATCGTTCGCTAGAGTCCTGGCCAAAGGTGTTCAAGATCGCCACCACCTGGTCGCGAAGTCGCGAACCCTCTTCGGTTGTAGTCGCGCTCAAGTCAACGTTTTGGTGTTTCCACTCTTCCACGTTCTTGCTAACTGCCTCCAAAACAATAGGGGTAAGCTGCTTAACCAGGTCTTGGACCAGGGCGTTCAATATTGGGTTTAAATTTTCCATCTTTCTTCTTTCTTCTTTCTAGGTTGGTGGCCACATGGAAATCACATGACCTGATTGAAATATAACACGTATCGAAAAAACTTGTCAACTATTATTTTTTACTAGGTAAACGGTTTGTTGTTTGTCAATATTCCCGCAACTAGGGCAGACATCCGGTGACCGTGCCTCCTCCCAGACGTGGTCACACTTAAGACAATGCACTTGTTCGTCACTCTTGCTTTCTGTATTGAATTCCAGAAAATTAAGTTCGTCAACAAATGATGTGTCTACGTCGATCAGGCCCAGGCGCTCCCCATCTATCCAAACAGTTATGTCTGCATCAACTGGTTGTTGCTCAAGAATTTCAATTAACTCTTTGACTTTCATTTCTTTCTCGCTTTCTATTTTTTGTTCACTACATTGTTGAAAAAAGCCATCATGGCCAACTTGAAAATATCTCTCAGCTTGAACGGCCCCGGTGGCGGTCTGGGCGGCTGATCCACTTTTCTGTAGCGCTCCGGCAGTTTCGATTTATTCACTCTGCTCCCCCAGGATATCTTCTTGATGCAAAACAATCCAGGAGCTATACGATCCTTCGTCTTCCCCGTCCTCGTCTTCATAGATTGCATGTGCGCGAATGGTGTAGACAAGCGATCCATCCATTAGCTCCTCTCCACAAAATTCCACGTCCCAGGTATCGGTGTAGAACTCCTCTTTATCAAAGCCTTTTAAGTCTATGACGATCCGGTTCCACTCGCTTGTCTCTTCTACAAGGAGACTTTCCCTGGATTTTCTAGGATAGCCCGCTTGCTTGATTTTTTCTAACAATGCTTGCTTTACGGGTTCTATGTCCCAATCAAAAAATGCACTCATGTCTGTGTCCTTTCAAGAGTAGGTGTTTAAGGCGACTTGCTCATGCCACAACCGGAGCGATTTACGTAAGTGGCTACGGGCCTCTTTTTTAGAGTCGAAATAACGATAGTCCCCGTTCTCATCAATCCACTCGTCCCCTTGTTTCAAACACAGAACAAACTGCTCCTCCCCCATCTCCTGAACTACCCAATCGTCCAGTTCGGTGTAGCCCCATCCAAAATAAATCTCCCGCACAAGTTTTTTCGCCTCGTTGTCAGGCAGTCCAACCAGGCGGCCTATCTCATTGGGGTGATAGTCTTCAAGCAGTTTTTCAACTTTTTTCTCTATCTCTGCACAAGAACAACCAAACTTATCCACCGCGGGACAATTGGAATGATGTTGTCCCTCTAGTTCCAAGACAAGTGTTGCGTTGTATTTATCCCTCGATTCATCGATCCATAGACACTCACAGTCAAAGCAAACATAATCATTGACCGCGTCACATGTGCTACAACCCGCCGTTGGCAATAGTTGATAACCTAAGGATTCAAGTTTCTCAATGGTTTCGCGTCTATAACTAATCCATTCATCACCACTCATTTTTTCTATGTCAGGCGATATCATTTTTTTCATGCTACTTCCTCCTTCTTAATCATAAGGAGTACCTCAGGCTCCTCCCCCCAAACACCGTTGCCTTTTGCCTGTTCGTAGTGGGCCCGGCGCAATGCCTGGTCCTTTGCGGAAAACTCATTGGAGGCCTCCACGTCTACCCACACGTAGTACGACAGGCGTACTTCTGCTGAATATTTATTCATTTGGATTCCTCCTCAGTCTCAAACGCCATGTTCATTGCCCAAAAGCATTCTTGCAACTCACGTGCAGTAGTTGTATTGACATCAAAGCACTCGCTAAAGTCACTAACAAAACTACGCAATGCCACTTGCGCGGCGCGGATGGCCTTTTGTTGTTCCTCTGTCAACTGGTCAAAGGCGGCCTTGTTTACGGCCAGGCGATTCTTGCGAATCAACTCAAACTTATCTAATTTACCCATATCTTTCTCTCTTTCTAAAGTTCTATGATTTCCGGACAATCATTTGCCCGGAAGTGAAGTATACATGTTTTTTCGATACGTCGATAGGGGGTTTCCCTAAAGTCCTAAAAGTCGCAGTCTAAGCATGTGCCAGGCCGGTCCTGTTAACTTCCAACTGTCCAGGGGGTTCGCGTCAATCCCCAGGTTGTGCACTTGCTCTACTTGCTTGCCTTCGTACAACAAAAGCTCAGACTTAGCCCCAACCGTCTCGCCTGGGGGAAAGTACTGAACCAGGATAAAGGTGGGAACCTTCATCTCTGCATGGACAACATGAAAGGCCACCTGATGCGGACTCAGCGCTACTTTGCGGCCGCGCTTGACCACTTTGAGTTCCACCATTACAAACTTGCCTGGGAAAGCAATCAAACAATCTGGAATCCCCAACCCAACCCGGGACTCAATCCGGGTTATGCGGCAATTCAGTAAGTTCTCCTTCATCCTCTTGTAGAGTGCGCTCTCTGGCTTGACGGGCATGGCGGGCTTCCTTTAAAACTGCTTTCTGATCAAACTTGGGGTCGCGCTCGACACTCGCGGCGACTTCGGTGGCCTGGACTTCCAAGATCGCGGTAGGCGGCGGGCCACCATAAAGCTTCTTGATTTCCTCCAGTTTGCGCATAACCTCTTCCTTGCTCATGGAATCGATCGTTCCATGCCTTATTTCCTTGCGATCGATATAGATGGTGCCCAAGGCCTGTCCACGCCTGTATTCGGCCTGTACAGCAGCCCCATAGGCTCCGGCAGATAGGGCGGCATCCCTGATGGTCTGCATGTCCTTCATGTGCCTCTCGTAGGTCGTTCCGTACTTCAGGGCCAACTCCGTCCGGTATTCCTGGATCGCGGCCACCACATTAGGGTGGCTATCTGGATTAGTCAGGGTATACCCCATGGCACGGGCATTCGCATCGGAATACCCGGCTCGTTTAGCCGCTTCGGTCGGGCTGACCGCTCCGGCACCAGACACAAGCTCCTGGACAAAGGCCCATTCCTTGGGAGTCAGGGGCTTTTTCTGCTGACTTAGGGGTTTCACGGGCTTCGAAAGCCGCTGAACGAGCTTCTTTTGGGCCACAGGCACCTTGTTATAAACGTCTTTTTTGGTCATTTATCTTCCTTTTTAGAACTTTTCATTTACCCAATCCTCAATTATGTGTATTTTTAGCGTTTCAATATAGGTTTTTACCCAAGAGTAAGTTTTTTTTTTTTCAAAAAAAAAGTTGCGCGCGCATTTTATATAAATTACTCCTATAAACATCATGTAATGTACTGTGTACTCCTAACTCATTGATTTCATTACCTTATTACACCATTACGTCTATTACGTCTAAAATAAAAAAAATAAATTATTTTTTTATTTTGGTCAAAAAGTCTATACAGTCGCGAAAAACCCCGGTCCGCGGTACTTTATCCGTACAACGTCCCCCTTTACACATACTTTTCCATTAGTCCACTTTGTATCACTGTAATTTCCCCAGGCGTCTTTCCCGTTCTTCTGGGTTTTTCATGAGCTGAAGTGTTTCGATTACCTGGTCCACGTTGACCAATTCGCCGAATGTGAGCTCGTCGATCTCTGTATCTTGTTTGTCTGGCCAACCCAGGATGGGGCCAAAGAGCACGATCTCTTGTCCGTTGACCCTGAGGGAGTAGGCTTGAACGAGCTGACCATTCTTGATGAGCATGTCCAGGGTTATCCCTAGTTCCTGGTCCGTGGGCCGCGGTTTTTGCTTAATCATTTTCGGACCTTCTACTGGCTTTGAGGTGTTTAATTTCTATGACCAGGTTTTCGATCTGGATGTTGAGGATTTCGATTTGGCGGCGCAATTCTTGGACGTATTCTTTGAGGAAGAGGTCTTCGATGGTGATGGGGGGTTCTGGGGTGGTGAAGATGGCGGGTTTCATTGGTTTAGTCCTCGCTACTTAGCATGAAGATGGATACGGCGACTACGACGACGACTACGCCCCCGAGGCACATGAGTAGGGCTGCCCAGGCGATGGTTTCAAGCATTGGTGTTCTCCTTGTCTAGTTCACGTTTCATGTAGGTGATGAGCGCTTCTACCACTCGTAGGAGGTATGGTAGGAGGGCGCCCAGGACGAATATTAGTACTTCATGCATGTTGTTTCTCCAGTTCTAGCAGTTTTTCTTCGAGGCGGCGGATGCGTTGGCGGTTGTACTCGACTACGCTTGTGGCGTATTCCAGGGATTTTTCCGCTTGCATTTTGGACAGGGTTGCTTCGCGCATTTCGATGTCAATGATTTCTTTTAGTGTGCGCGGTCGCAACATATCTTTAATAAAAGTCACTATCATTTCTCGTTTAGTCATGTGTTTTTGCTCCTTAATTTATCTTCTATGTCTTGTACAAACTCTTCAACATAAGCGCCATAAACGATGCGCCATTCATAGCACAGTTGTTCTAGCTCTGCCTTTGTCAACCCAACCCAGGGTTTTACATAGGCTTGAATGTCATCGTCATCTTCATGTCTTGGCTTACGCAAGATAACCTTCTCAGGGTCTGTAGGATGGTCTTCAAAGTATGCGGCTGTCATGCTTGTCCCCTTGCTCTGATTGCTCCCGCACATTCTGCTGGTTGCATACCAACATCACGCGCTTGAAAACGATCACATATATCGGCACACGCCTCACGCTCTTTCTCTGCTACCAGTTGACAAAGTTTTAATACTGCATCTCCAGTTACAACAATGCCAGCCCGTTTAGCCATCTCAATGATTTCATCTTGTGTCATGTGTTCTTCTCCTTGAGTTTGGCTTCAATGCCTCTGAAAAATTCACGCCAAAAACTATCGGTCGGGTCTGATGCTTCCATTTTTTCAGCGCAATCTGCAATCTCCTCATCCGTCAGCCCA
>Ga0315903_10006556_pt1 | contig 14819 bp, 11 predicted proteins | sample LakEriMetagenome_7_FD_203524 | JGI IMG/M metagenome (GOLD analysis project Ga0315903, IMG submission 203524) | Freshwater fungal communities from buoy surface, Lake Erie, Ohio, United States - Buoy 2 MA119 | ecosystem: Environmental > Aquatic > Freshwater > Lake | place: USA: Lake Erie, Ohio...
TTCACATGAGCGCACATGTCATCATGATGGTCATCCTTGGCGGCATGGGTAATTTTGCAGGCGCCATCGTGGGCGCTTTCTCGTTCGAGTATTTGCTGCATGTGTTCAAAGACTTGCCCCAAGTGGCGGGCTTCAATTTAGGCAAGCACTGGCAGCTGTGGATGGGCTTGTTCATTGTGGCGCTGGTGGTGCTGGCACCCCGAGGCATCTTGGGCTTGTTTGCCTCGCTGCTTAAAGACAAGTCAGAAAAACAAGGCCCTCTGCCATGATGAACGCTCATTCAGCGCACGACTTGCTTTTGCGCGCCAACAAGATCACTAAACAGTTTGGTGGCCTGACTGCCGTGAACGAAGTGTCAGTCGATTTGCGCAAAGGCGAAATTCATGCAGTCATTGGGCCCAATGGCGCAGGCAAATCGACGCTGGCCAATTTGCTCACGGGCGACCTGCCACTCACATCGGGCCGTGTGACATTGAACGGTCAAGACATCACCGGTTGGACACCTGAAAAGATTTCCCGCCATGGCATGGGCAGAAGCTACCAAAAGACCAACATCTTCAGAAGCTTTAGCGTGTGGGACAACGTTCGTTTGTCGGCCCAGTCGCGCAGTCAACCCATGCCTTTCAATCCACTGGCGTGGCTTCAACAAGCCAGCCTCATGGCAGACGTGAACGAGCGTGCAGAGCGCGCCCTTGAATTAGCAGGCCTTCAAAATCGCCGACAAGCCATGGCAGGCGCAGCCAGTCATGGCGAGCAACGCCAGTTGGAAATTGCCATGACTTTGGCCACAGAGCCGCAAGTTCTTTTGCTAGACGAGCCCTTGGCAGGCATGGGCTTGGCAGAAGCCGAAAGCATGGTGCAGTTGCTGCTTCGTTTAAAACCATTGCACGCCATGATGTTGGTTGAGCACGACATGGACGCTGTTTTTGCTTTGGCAGACCAGTTGACCGTGATGGTCAATGGCCAAGTGATAGCAAGCGGCTTGCCTGCTGATGTGCGCGCCGATCAAAGCGTTCAAGGGGCTTATCTGGGTGAGGATCATTGAGATGACCGACACATTGATTCAAGTGCAAGGCCTGAACAGTTACTACGGGGCCAGCCACATTTTACGAAGCATTGACTTTGAAGTCAACCGCGGCGAAACCATAGGCCTGATGGGCCGCAATGGCATGGGCAAAAGCACACTTCTCAAATCCATCATGGGCATTGTCACACCGCAATCGGGCCAAGTGTTCATCAAAGGTCAGCGCATGAATGGCCGCGATATTTTTGAAGTCGCACAACTTGGTATTGCGTATGTTCCCGAAGGTCGGGGTATTTTTGGCAACCTGAGTGTGGTTGAGAATTTGAAAATGGCGGCACGTCCTGGCACACAAGGTCAAAACGATTGGACCTATGAGCGTGTGCTTGAAACTTTTCCGCGTCTGAAAGAGCGACTGGGTCATGGTGGACAGCAGCTTTCTGGTGGCGAGCAACAGATGCTGACCATCGGCCGTGCCTTAATGACCAACCCCGATGTGCTTATTTTGGATGAAGCCACAGAAGGTTTAGCACCCTTGATTGCCAGAGAGATTTGGCGCATCTGCAGTGTCATCAAAGAAAGCGGCATCAGCAGCATCATCGTTGATAAAAACTGGAAGCACGTTACCAAAATTACCGATCGCAATGTCATTTTGGTCAAAGGTGAAGTCGTGTTTAAGGGCAGCTCTGAGTTGCTGCAATCTCAGCCTGAGATCATGGCGCAACATTTGGGTGTTTAATCAAAATGGCCAATGACTCCACCTTGAAAGGCGTGCGCATTGTCAGTTTGGCACTGAACTTACCCGGGCCCGCAGCATTGATGCGCTTGGCACAAATGGGCGCCACTTGCACCAAGGTCAATCCGCCTCAAGGCGATCCCATGGCGCACTACACGCCAGGCTTCTATGAAGTTTTGCACAAAGGCATGCAGCAAATCCAATGTGATTTGAAAGAAGCCAAGGGGCAACACGCTTTGCATCAGTTGCTTGCCAAAACCGATGTGTTGCTCACCTCGTTCAGGCCCTCTGCCTTGCACAAACTGGGCTTGAGCTGGAAGACATTGCACAAACAATACCCAAACCTCAGTTGCATCACCGTGGTTGGAGCTCCTGGCTCCTTGGCTGAAATTCCGGGTCACGATTTAACCTACCAAGCGGAAGTGAACTTGGTGCCTGGCATGACATTGCCCCCCAGTTTGTTTGCCGATATGGGCGGTGCCTTGATGGCCAGCGAGGCCGTTTTAAAAGCCGTCTTAAAGCAACGCATCTCGGGTCAAGGCATCTTCCACGAAGTGGCACTGAGCGACGCTGCCGCTTGGTTGGCCCTGCCAAGACAATGGGGCATGACCTTGCCCAAGGGTGCGGTGGGCGGTGCTCACGCTGGCTACAACATGTACGTCTGCAAAAACGGCCGCGTGGCTGTGGCTGCATTAGAGCCGCATTTTGCAAAGTCATTGTGCGAAGCCGCAGGCATTGTGGTCAAACACGATAAGACCTTATATGCGAAGTCAACGCACGACGCTATTGCTAGCTTTTTGGCCAACAAAACAAGACAACAATTGGACAAATTGGCGGCAGAAAAAGACATCCCCTTAATGACTTTGCCCAAGGCATTCTAACTGAGCTTGGCCAACGACTCAGTGATTTAACTGCGTCCAAGCCTTGTCAAGCCGCTTCACACTCACAGGTTGTGGCGTGCGCAATTCTTGTGCAAAGAAACTCACGCGCAGCTCTTCAAGCAGCCATCGAAACTCCAGCATTCGGTCGTCTACCGCACCTTTGCGCTCGGCTACCAAACGCCAATATCGCTGCTCTTGTGGTTTGAGCTCCAACAACTTAGCGCTATCGCGTGCAGGATCGGCTCGCCATTTGTCCAAGCGTAACACGATGGCCTTTAAGTAACGCGCAAAGTGCTGCAGCTGCGTCCAAGGCGTAAGCGCCAAAAATCGTTTGGGCACCAAGCGTTGCAACTGCTGCGCACAATCGGCGGTGGGCTCGTGAGCATTCTTGGTGTCTTTTATTTTGCGCGTGGCTGCAGCAAATTCAATCAGAATGACACCCGCTAAACGGGCTACCTCATTGGCAATGAGGGTTAAGCGCCCTCGCCCCTCATCAATGCGCTTCTTAAAGCTGAGCTCATCGGATGGCAAAGGGTCCATGAGGAAGGCGCGGTCCAAGGCCACTTCTATGATCTGTTGTCGCAATTCATCTGCGGTACCCAAGGGCATGTAGGCCACTGCCATTTTTTGCAAATCAGGAATGTTCTTTTCCAAATACTTCAAGGCATCTTTGATTTGCAAAGCAAACAAACGGCGCAAGCCTTCGCGGTGTTTTTGAGTTGCCACTTCGAGTTCGTCAAACACCTCAATTTGCACCGCATCGTTCAGGTCGACCAAGGCTGGGAAACCAATCAAGCTTTGCCCGCCTTTGTTGATCTCCATGAGTTCTGGCAAATCACCAAAGGTCCATGCGGTGTAGCGCTGCTGGGCAATGGTCGGCTTCTGGCCTGGCTTGATCCCGGAGGGGGATGAACCTGTATTGGCTGCACTTATTGACACAGTGGCCCCAGCTTGCGTAACGTGTTTGTCCTTGGCATCAGTTGCCTGTAGCGCGGCACTGCCAGTTGATTGCACTCTGAGTTGTGCCAGCGCTTGGAAAGCGCCGCGAGCTTGCGAGCCCCAATCGGCTTTGAGGGCACCGAGGTTGCGACCCATACCCAATTGTCGACCATGTTCGTCGACCACACACAAGTTCATGAACAAGTGCGGGCTGAGCATGTCTAATTTAAAGTCTGCGCGCTTGACATCCAGACTGGTGATATCGCGTACTTTCTTGAGAAGAACATCGGTCAATGAGCCTGTTCCAAATACTTCGGGTACGCCTAATGTCTCGGCCAACTTGGCAGCAGAATCTGGCAAGGGCACAAATCGGGTACGTGGCTTTTGGGGCAAGCTTTTAAGCAATGCGTGAATTTTGTCCTTGAGCAAACCTGGCACCAACCACTCACAACGCTCTTCGCTCACTTGATTCAATACAAACAAAGGCACCGTGACCGTGACGCCATCGCGGGCATCGCCAGGTTGATGCAGGTAGGTGGCAGTGCAATCGGTGCCCCCTAAGCGAATTGTTTTTGGAAATGCCTGTGTGGTAATGCCCGCCGCTTCGTGGCGCATCAATTCTTCACGGCTTAGAACCAGCAAACTGGGCTGACGCTTCACTTCATTTTTATACCAAGCTTCCAACAAACGGCCAGAGCAGACATCGGCTGGAATTTGTTGGTCGTAAAACGCGTAGATCAGCTCATCGTCTACCAACACGTCTTGCCTGCGGGATTTGTGTTCCAGCTCTTCCACTTTGGCAATCATTTTGTGATTGGCGTCCAAGAAGGTCAGATTGGTTTCCCATTGCCCTTGAACCAAAGCTTCGCGAATGAAAATTTCGCGGGCCGTTTGCGGATCAACTTTGCCAAATGGCACACGCCTGCCGCTGTAAACCACCAAGCCATACAGTGTGGCGCGCTCGAGCGCAATCACTTCACCCGACTTCTTTTCCCAATGCGGATCTAAAAGTTGCTTGCGCAACAAATGGGCACCGACTTGTTCCAACCATGCGGGCTCAATGTTGGCAATGCCACGGCCAAACAAACGTGTGGTCTCTACCAACTCAGACACCACCGTCCAGCGGCCTGGCTTCTTGGACAAGTGCGCGCCCGGATGGCGGTAAAACTTGATGCCTCGCGCGCCTAAATAAACGTCTTCATCGTCTTGCTTGCAACCCACGTTGCCTAGCAAACCGGCCATCATTGACATGTGAATTTGCTCGTAGCTTGCAGGCTTGGCGTTCAATTGCCAACGGTGCTCCGCCACAGTGGTGTGCAGTTGTGTGTGCGTATCGCGCCATTCACGCACACGCCGAATGTTGACAAAGTTTTGACGCAACAACTGCTCATATTGGCGGTTGCTTAACTTGTGCTCTGACCCGGCAGGCGATTTTCCACCGCGTGCATCAGCCAACCATTTCCACAATTTCAAATAACCCGTAAATTCGCTTTTCTCGTCGTCAAACTTCACATGCGCCTGATCGGCTTGCGACTGTGCCTCTAAAGGTCGGTCACGGACATCTTGCACCGACAAAGCACTGGCAATGACCAAGACTTCGTCTAAAGCTTGCCTGTCGCGCGCTTCCAAAATCATACGGCCCACGCGAGGGTCCAAGGGTAACTTGGCCAATTCAGCACCAGTGCGCGTCAGTTCGTTGGCATCTGTAACGGCACCCAGTTCAGCCAGCAATTGGTATCCATCGGTGATGGCGCGTTTGGAAGGTGCTTCAATGAACGGAAAGTCATCGACCACACCTAAGTGCAATGACTTCATGCGCAAAATCACACCCGCCAAGGAGGATCGCAAAATTTCTGGGTCGGTGAAGCGGGGCCTGCCGTTGAAATCTTTTTCTTCGTAGAGGCGAATGCAAATGCCGTTGGCCACACGACCGCACCGGCCTGCGCGCTGATTGGCCGCCGCTTGGCTGATGGGCTCCACCATGAGCTGCTCCACCTTGCTGCGAAGGCTGTAACGTTTCACGCGTGCGGTGCCGACATCAATCACATACCGAATGCCTGGCACTGTGAGTGAAGTTTCTGCCACGTTGGTGGCAAGCACAATGCGTCTTCCTGAATGGGAATCAAACACCCGCTCTTGATCGGCTTGTGACAAACGCGAAAACAAGGGAAGTACCTCAGCACCCCGTGTGACAGCACTGTGCGACAAGTGTTTGCGCAAATGATCGGTGGCTTCTCGAATTTCACGCTCGCCTGGCAAGAACACCAAGATGTCTCCGGCTGCGTTGCCAATCCATAGTTCGTCGACAGCCTCGGCAATGGCATCGTTTAAATCGTGCTCACGAGTCTCTTCAAACGGACGCCACCGCATCTCAACCGGAAAAGTTCTGCCAGAGACCATGATGACTGGCGCGGGCCCCTTGCTGGAAGCAAAGTGCCGCGCAAAACGATCGGCATCGATGGTGGCCGATGTGACCACCACTTTGAGGTCTGGGCGGCGCGGCAAGATTTGACGCAAGTAGCCCAATAAGAAGTCAATGTTGAGACTTCGTTCGTGGGCTTCGTCAATGATCAGGGTGTCGTAGGCCTCAAGAAGGGGGTCGTTTTGTGTTTCGGCCAACAAAATACCGTCTGTCATGAGTTTGACCGAGGCATCCTTGGACAAGCGGTCTTGGAATCGAATTTTATAGCCCACCACATCGCCCAGTGGCGTTTTAAGCTCCTCGGCAATGCGTTTGGCCACGCTGCTGGCCGCAATGCGCCTAGGTTGTGTATGGCCGATCCACTTGCCTCGCTGGCCTGCAGCGGCGTTGAGCCGGCCGCGGCCAAGGGCCAAAGCGATCTTGGGCAACTGCGTGGTTTTGCCGGATCCGGTCTCGCCGCAGACGATGATGACCTGATGATTCGCCATGGCCTGAGAGATTTCGTCGCGCTTTGCCGACACCGGCAAAGACTCGGGAAACTCGATTTTCAAGGGGGTAGCGGACAATGGCAAAACTTCTGTAAAAATCAGGGATGGCGTAAGCCTTGAATTATCCGCTGTCTTGGCCCCTTTCTAGAGACCCACAAGCTCATGTCTACTGTCTTTAACTTCACCTTCGTACCTTGGTTTCGCTCGGTGGCACCCTACATCCACATGCACCGTGGCAAAACCTTTGTGGTGGGCATTGCAGGTGAAGCCATTGCGGCGGGCAAGCTTCAGCACTTGGCCCAAGACTTGGCCTTGATTCAAAGCATGGGTGTGAAGATTGTCTTAGTCCATGGCTTTAGGCCCCAAGTGAATGAGCAGCTCATGGCCAAGGGACACGTGCCCAAATACTCCCAAGGTATTCGCATTACCGACGAAGTCGCCCTAGATTGCGCACAAGAAGCCGCAGGCCAGTTGCGCTACGAAATTGAAGCAGCCTTCAGCCAAGGCTTGCCCAACACGCCTATGGCAGGTTCTACGGTTCGCGTAATCAGCGGTAACTTTCTGACTGCACGCCCAGTTGGCATTGTGGATGGCGTAGATTTTCAGCACTCAGGCCTGGTTCGCAAAGTCGACGTCGCTGGCATTACCCAGACCCTCAAAATGGGCGCCATGGTTTTGCTCTCGCCCTTTGGTTTTTCGCCAACCGGCGAAGCTTTTAATTTGTCGATGGAAGAAGTGGCCACCAGTGTGGCCATTGAACTTCAGGCTGACAAACTTATTTTCTTGACCGAAATTCCAGGTTTGCGCATTAAGCCAGAAGAGCCAGAATCTGAAGACAATCCCATTGATACCGAGTTGCCTTTGGCGGTTGCAGAAAGCTTGTTGAAAAAATTGCCCCCAGCGCTTACACCGACAGACATCGCCTTCTATTTGCAGCACTGCGTGAAGGCTTGCAAAGAAGGCGTTGAACGCAGCCACATCTTGCCCTTTGCCGTCGATGGGGCCTTGTTGCTAGAAATTTATGTGCACGATGGCATTGGCACCATGGTCATTGATGAAAAACTAGAAGAATTAAGAGAAGCCACACCGGATGATGTCGGCGGCATTCTTCAGCTCATTGAGCCCTTCGAGAACGATGGTACTTTGGTTAAGCGCAACCGAACAGAAATTGAACGCGATGTTGATCACTACACCATCATTGAGCACGACGGAGTGATCTTTGCCTGTGCTGCGCTGTATCCGTATGCCGAAGCCAAGACCGCCGAAATGGCGGCCCTTACGGTATCACCCCAATCGCAGGGTCAGGGTGATGGCGAAAAAATATTGAAACGAGTCGAACAACGGGCTCGCGCCATGGGCTTGGACAGTATTTTTGTGCTCACCACTCGGACCATGCATTGGTTCATCAAGCGAGGATTTGTTCAAATGGACCCTGACTGGTTGCCTGAGGGCCGCAAGCGCAAATACAACTGGGACCGACGCAGCCAAGTGCTGGTGAAAAAACTCAGCTAAGGGGTTCTGATGTTGGCGCGGCACGAAACAAGCCGTCGCGCAAGCGCAGCACAAGCATCAAGACAAAGATGCCTGTGAAAACAAGGAATGACCAATTGGCAATTGAGCCCCCTAAAAAGGTCCAATCAATTTTGGTGCAATCGCCACTGCCCTTGAAAATCATAGGCACCGCGCGCTGAAGCGGAAAATTTTCTATCATGCCGTAAAAATCACGGCCGCAAGACACCACCTCGGGCGGATACCACTGCAGCCAAGTTTGTCGTGCCGCCACAAAGGCTCCGAAACCCGCCGTAAGCAGAACTAACCACGACATCAACACAGAACGCTTTGGTGCGTTGGCACTGGCCCCTAACACGCACCACACAATGACGCCGATGAGTGCATAACGTTGAACAATGCACATGGGACAAGGCTCTAAGCCCAAGTGATTTTGCAAGTAAAAAATACCAAAAGCCAGCATGACAAGGGAAGCAACAGCCACCAAAGCTAACCAGCGGTGTGTGGGGATGTAGATCAAGAATTAGCTTTCAACAAAAGCCCGTTCTATCACGAACTGCCCAGGGGTACTGGTATTGCCCTCGACAAAGCCACGTTTTTCACACAATGCTTTGAGATCGCGCAACATTTCGGGGCTGCCACAAATCATGACGCGATCTTCTGCTGCGTTCAAAGATGGTAGGCCAAGGTCTGAACTGATGGTGCCGTTTTCTAACAATTCTGTGACGCGGCCTTGATGCTCAAACGCTTCACGCGTGACGGTGGGATAGTACAGAAGTTGCTTACTGACCATCTCTCCTAAAAACTCATTTTGAGGCAGCTCTTTGGTAATGTAGTCGTGGTAGGCCAGCTCTTTCACTTCTCGCACACCGTGCAACAACACCACTTGCTCAAATCGCTCATAAGTCTCTGGGTCGCGAATGATACTCATGAAGGGTGCCAGGCCGGTGCCAGTGCCAATCAGGTACAAACGCTTTGCGGGTGTGAGGTAATCAATGAGCAGTGTGCCTGTGGGTTTGCGTCCGACCACAATGGTGTCGCCCACTTGAATGTGTTGCAATTTGGAAGTTAAAGGGCCATCTTGAACCTTGATGCTCAAAAACTCTAGGTGTTCTTCGTAATTGGCGCTGGCAATGCTGTAAGCACGAAGCAAGGGTTTGCCGTTGTCACCCCGCAGGCCAATCATGGTGAAATGGCCATTGGAAAAACGGAGTGCCTGATCTCGTGTGGTGGTGAAACTGAACAAACGGTCGGTCCAGTGATGAACACTCAGGACTTTTTCTTCTAAAAATGCACTCATAAAACTTAGGGGATTGAAACAAAACAAGCCATTTTCAAGCTTATTGGCCTGTAATGGAAATACAATAATTTTATATCCCTATACCCATCTCATCTTTAGAATAAATCAAGGAACATCATGGCGCGCACAGTTAAATGCATCAAATTGGAAACCGAAGCCGAAGGGCTAGACTTTCCACCCTATCCGGGTGACTTGGGCAAACGCATTTGGGAAAACGTCAGCAAAGAAGCTTGGGCTGCTTGGCTGAAGCATCAAACCATGTTGGTCAATGAAAACCGCTTAAATTTGGCAGACGCTCGCGCTCGTCAGTACTTGGCCCGTCAAATGGAGAACCATTTCTTTGGATCTGGCGCCGATGCCGCCCAAGGCTATGTCCCACCCACCAACCCCTAATTTTCACGCCAGTCATTGGAAAAACAGAGCCGCGTGGCAAACCAGTTGGCACGCTTTAGAAACCTCGTTTGGGTGCGGCGAGTCTTTTCTTGAAACAGTCAAAGTTTGGCAATCAGAGCCCAAATCTAAGCCCAAGCTTTTTTTCACTGCATTCACCAGCGTAGCGCCCACAGACCTTCCTTCTGAACTGGCCAGGTTTTGCTTTGGACTGTTACCAGGTGTTCACCGCATTTCGTTTGAGGGTGGTCAAATTCAATTGACCTTGTGCATTGGCGCTGCGCCGCAAATCGCCAAAGAAATTGACATCGCTGCAGACAGTATCTGCGTTGACCACCTAGCGCCATGGGGCGTCAAAACCTTGGCACGCTTGTGTCAATTGGGATCACAAATCAAATGGCGCTACCCCCAAGACAGTCTCGTCAATGAACTTCAAAGTGTTGGCTTCATTTTGGATGAGTCAACATCTTCATTTTCTTACCGCCCAACTTGGGAAGTGAAAACCTCACTGCGCCATCGTGCCAAAGCTGAGATCGTTAAAAATTCCAAACCTCAAGTTGATGCTGTTGTCATTGGCGCTGGTTTAGCAGGCGCGGCAGTGGCACACAGTTTGTCACTCAGAGGCTGGCAAGTTGAGGTCCTTGATAAAGCTGATGGATTGGGCGCAGGTGCTTCTGGTTTGCCCGCCGGTATTTTTGCCACACACGTTTCGCCGGATAACAATGTGCTGTCACGCATTACGCGAGATGGTGTGCGCGCCACAGTACAACGCGCACAAGACCTGCTAGAGCATGGCCTTGATTGGCAAGTTTCTCATCTGTTAGAACATCGTTACGCTGGCAAAAGACAACTGCCAGATAGCCCCTTGTGGCCTGCTGCGGGACACGAGTGGAGCACACCAGCCAGCGAATTCCAAAAGCAAGCTGCCGGCTTGAATGAAAGTACACCTGCACTGTGGCACCCCATGGCAGGATGGATTCAAACGCAAGCCTTGGTCAAGGCTCAACTCCAACATCATCACATTCGTTTATCGACGCACAGCCACGTGACGCAACTCATCCATCAAAACAATCAATGGCATTGTCTTGATGCCTTAGGACGGGTCATTGCACAAGCACCTCAGATCATCATTGCCAACGCTTACGATGGCCAAACCTTGATTGACAGCGTTGAATTGCAAACTCAGATTTATCCTCGTCCTCACCTACCGGCTACAGCATTGCGTGGTCAAGTTTCATTGGGTCCTATGAGCATATTGCCCGCGCAACTGCGCAACAAACTACCGGATTTTCCAGTCAACGGTCATGGTAGCTACTTAGGCAATCTCCAACCTATCTCTACTGTTATGAATGAGCCTTATTGGATTGTAGGATCTAGCTTTCAACGCAACGACTTTGATTTACAAACACGTGATGCCGACCAGTTGTCAAACAGGCAGCAATGGGCAGAACTCATGCCTGAATTTCAAGACGACATTCTTCATCAGATCAATCTTGAGCAGGCCTCATCTTGGGCCGCCATTCGGATGGCGCTCCCTGATCGACTACCCGCCGTGGGTGAGTTTGCACATCCCGAATTCAAAGGCTTGAATGTCTGCACAGGCATGGGCGCAAGAGGAATCAGTTGGTCGGTGTTGTGCGGCGAACTGTTGGCCGCACACTTGAACCATGAGCCCTTGCCCATGGCCGCGTCATTGGCTAAGTTGATGGCAGCCTCAAGGTTTGGCTAAGTTCATTTTTGTGCAGCAGCCGGCCTGCGAGACTTCACATAGGCATCGGTAGGCTGGTAGTTTTTGCCATCGGCATAACGCCACTGTGTCATGCTGCCTTGATTGCCACGCAGATCTAGCTTGCCCACAAACGCACCCATGGTGGACTGCTGATCAATCGCCCGAAACTCTGCAGGGCCAAACGGCGTGCTGAATTTCAGGCCTCGCATGGCCAACACCAATTTTTCGTTGTCAGTGCTACCTGCTTTTTTAATGGCAGCAAAAATAGCTTGCATGGTGGCATAACCCACCACTGAACCCACTTTGGGGTTCTCTCTGAATTTCCTGAAATAGTTGGCAGCAAAGGATGCATGCTCCTTGGTGTCAATTTGGTCCCAAGGATAGCCCGTCACAATCCAGCCCTTGGGCGTTTCGTCTTTCAACACTTCAAGGTATTCGGGCTCACCAGACAACATGGACACCACGGGGACTTTGGGGAAAATGCTGCGCTGATTGCCCTCACGCACCAACTTGGCTAAATCAGCACCAAAGGTCACGTTGAAAATAGCATCAGGCTTGCTTTGCATGAGCGCGCTCAAGCTGCTGCCCGCATCAATTTTTCCAAGTGCGGGCCACTGCTCGCCCACAAATTCAACATCGGGTCGTTTGGCTTTCAACAACTCTTTGAAACTGGCAACGGCACTTTGTCCGTACTCATAATTGGGCGCCAATGTAGCCCAGCGTTTGGCTGGCATCTTGGCAGCCTCCTCCACCAACATGGCGGCTTGCATGTAAGTGCTAGGGCGCAAACGAAAGGTGTAGCGATTGCCTTTGTCCCAGACAATGGCATCTGTGAGAGGCTCGCTGGCCACAAATAGTCGCTTGGATTTCCCTGCGTGATCGGCCAAAGCCAAACCCACATTGGATAAAAAACCACCAGCCAACACATCTACTTTTTCTTGGCTGATCAACTCAATGGCATGACGCAAAGCGTCTTCGGGCTTGCCAGCGTCATCTCGGGCAATCACTTCAACCTTGCGCCCAAGCAACCCACCTGCTGCATTGACTTCTTCTACGGCCAATTGCCAACCTTGCTTGTAGGGTTGGGTGAACTGCGGAATGGCCGAATAGCTGTTGATTTCGCCAATGCGAATGGGCGTTTGAGCGTTCACAGACATCGCCAACATGGCGGCCAACGCAAGGCCCCAAGCTTTCAACGGACAAGACTTCATTCCAGGCTCCTCAAAAGAGAAACTGTATCAGCAAGGCTAAATCCAGTCACTTTGGAGACTTTAAGCCCATCTGCAGCGCCCCTCTTATGATCAAAAAGCATATATGTCAAACGAATAAGTTGTTTTAATTGACATAAAGAGGCTTTAAAGTTCAAGCCTTATCAGTCTGGCCAAAGCCTTTACCTCCCATTTCAGAGATGTATCAATACACAGAATTCGACCGTCAGTTTGTCAAACTGCGCGCAGCCCAGCACAGAGACCAACTCGAGCGCTGGCAAAAAGGCCAACTGTCTGACGAAGAGTTTCGCCCTCTGCGCCTGCAAAACGGCTGGTACGTACAACGCTATGCGCCCATGCTGCGCGTGGCTGTGCCCTATGGCGAAATTTCCAGCAAACAACTGAGTGTGCTGGCCACCATTGCCAAAGATTACGATCAGCCCAACCCCGATATTTTTTCAAAAGCCCAAGCCCAACAAGACTTGTTGCCCGGCAAATCGCCCCGCCTTATTAAAGGCTACGGTCACTTCACCACCCGTCAAAACGTGCAGTTCAACTGGATTCCATTGGATCAATCGGCCGATGTAATGGACCTCTTGGCCACCGTGGACATGCACGGCATTCAGACCAGTGGCAATTGCATTCAAAACATCACCACCGATGAATTAGCGGGCGTAGCCATTGATGAAGTGGTCGACCCTAGGCCCTATGCAGAAATTTTGCGACAGTGGAGCACGCTGCACCCTGAGTTTGCATTTCTGCCACGCAAGTTCAAGATCGCCATCACAGGCGCGCACGAAGACCGCGCTGCCATTGGTTGGCACGACGTTGGCTTGCAACTTGTCAAAAATGCAAAAGGCGAAGTAGGCTTCAAAGTCTGGGTGGGCGGTGGCATGGGCCGCACACCCGTCATTGGCACACTGGTTCGTGATTTCTTGCCATGGCAACACATCATGAATTACCTGGAAGCTGTTGTCCGCATTTACAACCGATGGGGTCGCCGTGACAACCTCTACAAAGCTCGCATCAAAATTTTGGTCAAAGCCGAAGGTCAGCGCTACATCGATGAAGTTGAATCTGAATTCAAAGAGATCGTGAACACAGATGGTGGGCCGCACACCATCAACCAAGCCGAATTTGATCGTGTAGCCGCTTGCTTTATCGAACCCAAGGCACCCGCCTCCATCGACTCCTCATTGGCTAACATCAACACACAAGACCCTGCGTTTCAACGTTGGTTAAATCAAAACGTTGTGCCACACAAAAATCCAGCACTGCGCGCAGTCACGCTTTCCTTCAAACGTTTGGGTTTGGCACCGGGCGATGCAACTGCAGAGCAACTAGAAGCCTCTGCTCAATTGGTAGCCAAGTATTCACGCGGTGAAGCGCGTGTCACGCATTCACAAAACTTGGTTCTGCCTTGGGTACCCGAAAGCCAGTTGTTTGACCTCTGGCAAGAAGCCAAAGCATTGGGCTTGGCCAGTCCCAACATTGGTTTGTTGAATGACATGATTGCATGCCCCGGCGGCGACTACTGCGCTTTGGCCAATGCCCGCGCCATTCCTGTGGCAGCGGCCATTTCAGAACGTTACCAAGACTTAGACGAGTTGGATGATCTAGGACCCATCGACTTGCACATCAGCGGCTGTATCAATTCGTGTGGCCATCACCACAGCGGCCACATTGGCATTTTGGGTGTCGATAAAGATGGCAAAGAATGGTACCAAGTCACCTTGGGTGGCTCGGACGGATCAGACCTTTCTGGCCCTGCAGGCCCAGGCAAAGTGGTCGGCCCATCTTTTTCCGCAGCCGAGGTGCCCGAGGTGATTGAAGCCGTGATCAACAAGTACCTTGAACTTCGCGCACCAACAGGCAATGCCCAAAACGGCCGCGCTGAATACTTCATTGAAACCTTGCGTCGTGTGGGCCAAGACAGCTTCAAAGCGGCGGCTAATTCTGCCCGCCATTCTGAACCTGAAATCGCTTGAACCGCCTTGAAATGAATATGAAAATTCTTTCCTTCAAAGAACACAGCAACTCGGCAACAGATGCTGGCGTTATCAGTATGGCCAACGACGCAGATCCTCGCGAGGTGTCACTGGAGGGTGTCAAGCGCATCGATTTGTACTTCCCAAAATTCACCGATGGCCGTGCGTACAGCCAAGCTTTTTTACTGCGCCGACGCCTTGGTTTCCA
>Ga0315903_10006563_pt1 | contig 14810 bp, 15 predicted proteins | sample LakEriMetagenome_7_FD_203524 | JGI IMG/M metagenome (GOLD analysis project Ga0315903, IMG submission 203524) | Freshwater fungal communities from buoy surface, Lake Erie, Ohio, United States - Buoy 2 MA119 | ecosystem: Environmental > Aquatic > Freshwater > Lake | place: USA: Lake Erie, Ohio...
GAAGTACCCGATGAGCCGTTGTTACCAGACGTACCAGAACTACCAGCTTGTCCACTTGTTCCAGAAGTACCCGATGTACCAGAGGGAGTAATTGCGTATGAAGCAGACACTGCGTTAGTAGACCAGCTACTTGTACCAAATAATGATCCCGTAACTCCCTGTGTCACATTAACTGAGCCACTAAATATTGCTGGTCCTATATTTGTAAGGGTAGACGAACCCGATACCGTAAGTGATCCTGTAATTGTCTGGTTACCGACAAATGTGTTTGATCCTGTGGTTGCGAATATGTTATAGTCTAATACTTGTACAGACGACGATACCAATCCACTGGGTTTATTTGCTATGTCATCCCAGGTACTTGCTGCACCACTAACATATGACGCGGTTAACGCAGATAGTGCATACGACGATGTATATGCAAACGCAGCGACATCGGCATAGCTGTTAAACGACCCCGTTCGTAACGTGGTGACTGCATTAGGTGTTACATTTACGTTATATTGAGAACCTTGTTCTAACTTAACTGATATATTAGGTAGGTCTACAGTTAAATTTTCATCAGCGGCTTCTCGTATAACGACACGTATATTCGGGATACCCGTATCAAAACTCATCAATTATCTCGTAGAGGCAGGACGAACAGTAAAATATCCTTCAAGAACGCGACGCGTAATTGAACCACTTGTCATTTTAACGTCATATACATATTTTCTTTGAGTAAATACGCTAGTATCACTCGGTGTTAACTCTACATAAAAACTTCCTGACGTTTGTGGACTTAATTTTGTAATAGTGAACGATGCAGCTATTTCATCTGTGGTGAAGTTTTCACGAACTTGTCCTTGGAATGTGTAGTTCGTAATATCCAAATATCCTCCAGTATCAGCGTTTTCTACTGTTGCTAATATCTTAAAGGTTTCACCTTGACCAATGTTGAATTCAGTAATTTCTGCCATAAGTTCTCTCGGAAAATATACCTTTATATAAGTATCAGAAAGTATCGGTATATAACAAAAAACCCCACGTTTGACCGTGAGGTTTTTTAATTTTCATATACAAATTAGTAGTTGAGAATGCAATAATCTGGTTGGATTGTGAGTGATATTGCCATTGGGTCATCTTTTTCCCAACTCATTTCACCGAATTCAACTTTGGTGATTTGACATCCTTTAAGAATCCATTCTTCAACCTTATCACCTACTGGACCAAGAACATTGATGATGATGTCCTTTTTATAAAATTCTGCATACCCGTCACGACCTGTAACTGATTCGTGGTGAAGACGAACCCATTCCATTACCGCTTGTGCGCCGGATGGTACAACTGGGTCGAATAATTCGAGATTCATTTCGTCCCATACTGTCTTACCCTTGATGTAACGTTGTAGATTGATGTGGTCTAAACGCTTCTTTTCTTGAGTAATTTTCGGACGGTCAGCCTTCTTAATCAGATATGAAGGAATCCCGTCTAATAACATTATATACCGGTTCGCAGTTTTTGGTTCGAATGCGGTGAAGAATAATTCTTGTTCACTGACCAAATTTGCCATATGGCTCTCCAAATATTGATTGGTACTTTAAATAAATAGTGGTTATTGAAAAAACTGATTAGATTGTATCGAAGGTTGCACCAGTTGGGAGAATGTTGAAATCCAACTTGATGAATTCTGCGGTACGGGTTGGTTGGAGATAAATTGCCCCGACTAGGATATTACGGTCAATGATATCCGGTGTATTGTTTGTTTCATCCATCACCACACGGAATGCGGTCAATCCAGAACGTTGTTGAATACCAGCGAGATACGGATTGACGATATTCAAGAAACGTGTACGTGTTGCTTCGGTGTTTTGTTCAAACACTAAGTAACGTGCTGAACTTGCGATGTACTTCTTAACAGTGATAAGAAGACGACGGACGTTCACACGGTCAAGCGCTGATGCTCTACGTTGTAGTGTCTTTTGTCCCCAAACACAAATGCCTTGTCCTGGGAATTGTGCGATTGGATTGACCTTCGATTCGTACAATTCGTCACGTTGTGCTTGAGTTAATCTAGTTTTGACGCCGATTGCGCCTGGGATACCACCGCGATTCAAGCCTGCGGGTGCGAACCATTCTGCACCAACATTATCGCTGTATGCGTATACTTCTGGAAGAACGACCGATGGTGGTGCCCAGAGGAACTTACCAGTGATATCATCAAGAACACGAACCCAAGGATAGTAACCAGCTGCGTAGTTGGTATCAAGAAGTTCTGCGTATGAAGTTACTGAAGTGATGGTTGCATCAAGAACGTCAAGGTCTGCGATGTAGAAGCAATCACCACGTGCTTCACAGATATCGATTGCTGATTGTGCGATATAACTATGTTGTGAGTAAATAACACCAGGTACAACTAAAAGATTGAAATCCACCGCATCTGCATTACTTAATTGATTCAATGCTCTCTTGTATTCTGCCGACCCCGATGCTCCTGCACCATTGAGATTAAATCCTTGAGTATTTGTTGCTGTTATTGCACCACCAAGTGCGATTTCACGATTTGGTTTAAGTCCGTCAAATCCACCTTGAACTGGTACTGAGAAACGACGGTATGTTGTGTGGTCACGATTGGTTAATGAAATTGCACTACCATTAACTTCTGTTGCTGGAAGGTCTTCAATATTAAATTCTGCTCCAACCGTATTTGACCCAACAAGTGGCGCAAGATATGATTTTGCGGTGAGAACACTACCAGATACATACGTACCATCAAAGTTAAATCCGTAATAGTTTGTGTTTGGTCCAGTTGCATTTGCGTTCCACCCGGCCGTACTTGCGCTTACCCAACGACTTTCTACATATTCGTAAAGTGGTACTTGACCAGCTGTTGAGGAAAATACCGAGTTTAATGCTGCAAATCCATATGGAACTGCGGTGTCTGGAATTACATCCTGACTCATTTCTACACGGATATAATTTGAAAGATTTGGATAATCACCTTCGTAAGTAGTTAATCCAGTACTTGAGTTATAAGTTGGTTCACTGTTACCAATTACACGTGCGATATAATTTGGACTGGTTGCATCAAAGTTTAAGTTATTAAATGATTCAAGTACATTTGGTTGTGAATCTGTATCGTTAAAGTCACGTACCAATAATGTAAATGTACCAAAATCACTATCCGGGTTGGTACTTGGTGAAATTCCGGTGATAGAAATTTTTACTTGCTTATTTGCACCCGTGCCATCACTTAATGTATGAACTTTGAAAAGATTATACTTAGAACCACCGATGGTTTGTGAACGAATCCACGGGGTGGTTGCATTATCATATTGAGTTGCTAAACTTAATGAACTAATACTTGCAGAAAAATGAACTCCTGACCCAGAGAATGCGCCAACTTGATTAATCGCATCTGGAAATACTGCATACACATACGCTGGAATAGTTGAACTTTTTCCTTGTGCGTCAGTACCAAATACTTGATTAATAAACGAAGAATTAGTTTCAACCGGACTCAATAAACTTGCAGAGTAGTGAACGTTACCGGAACTACTGACTACTAAACTAAAGCTTGAAGTAGTACCCCCAATTACCACACTGCTTAAAGAACTTCCCGATACAGTTGGATGAAGAACCGCAAATACTTTGCTACCGGCAGAACCTGTTGCGAAGATAGTTGCGACATTTGTGGTATATCCTGCCAATCCAAGTACACGAACAATTGTTGCACTACCTGCTTCTTGTAAATAGTTTTTGACAGCGTACCCCATATAAGAAGTACCATCGGGTTCGCCGAACGCTGTCACAAATCCATCAATGCCTTGAACTGATGTCGGTATAAATGCTGGTCCTTTAGTGGTAGGACCAACAAACGCCGCACCAATTTCTGCTACTCCTTGTGCGAGGAATGTTTGGTCGCGTTCTTGTGTAAAGACACCAGGCGACACGATTCTTTCTGCCATACGGTATTCTCCAAACTAAATTTGTTTATTTCTCTGGGGTGAATTCGCCGGTTTCAAAGTTAATTGCTCCGACTCCATACTTTTCCGATAACCGTTTGATTAGTGTTTGTTCCTGGCTTAGCAACTCTTTAAACTTTTGTGTTTGTTCTTGAAGTTGTTTCTTAAGCTCTTCAATGTCAATTTCTAATAAGCTAATCTGTAATGTCGTTTGTCCTGCGTCTGACACTACAGTTGCTAGATTATTTCTTAACGTGCTAATTTCTTCTAAATCTGGTTGTTCTATTTGCATCACATAACCCCTTTTTGTGTATAATACAACTCGTATTATAAATATCTGTTTTTTTACCTAAACATCAATTATTGACCATCGACTTCAGTAAAAACAACAGCTTTTTTAATACCGTATTTCTTTCGAGTAATCATTCCTCTATTATGCCCAACGTCCAGTTGTGAATCGGGGAGAAGATATCCATACACTGTCATATCAAATTGCGTTCGTACCACACGGTCAGACGTATTGGGTAATTCTGATAACGTTTCGAATGACTTGATAATAGTACGGAATTTGTACTGATTGGGTTCTCCCCAAAACTCATCGCTTTCAAATGAAATATTTTCTATAACAGAATTCATTTGTTCCATATATTCCGTCCACACTATTACTTTATACGTTATTTCATAATAATCCGGCGCAGCTGTGGTATTAAAATATTCACGACTTGGAGATATTTTGTTAGTTACATTCCATTTATCATATGGAGTTCTACGGTTCCATCCTGTGTAAAATTCTCTATCATAATACTTGTTGACTGCCGAATTAATCGACGTTTTTTTCATCGATGACCGACGAATCATCAATATAGGTAGTTGTATTTTACCCACAGTATCACGAAGTATGCCATCCTTTTGAGCACTTTTCCAGCGTTCTGGGCTTCCATATATTACTGGAACCTGTACCTGAACTCCTTGTTGCGTAACAATCGGCTTAATACGAGTTGACATATAATTAACAATTGCACTATCAATTGTTAATAAAGTTACTTTAATCGGCGGTGCGTCGTTTTGTGTATCGTCTGCGCGACTCTGTAGTCGCGGCGATTGTTGATTTTCATTTACAATTTTTACAGGTTCGTCTAATTCTGGATTAAATGTCATACTTGTGCCTCTTCGATATCAATACTAGTACGGCGAGTTAGGTGTGCCATACAAATGATTGCGGTATTAAATCCTGGCTTACCTGCGATTAGTTGCGTTTCTGTAATATTGTGTACTTCATAATAATGGTTGTTGTATCCCACTACGTCACCAATTTCTGGATAGGTATTGACTTCTTGTAACATACGACGAGCAAATCTAAATTCTACTTGTTGGTCTTGATTGGTTCCAAATCCCTCATCACGTTCTTGTGTATTTTTATCGTACTTTACAATTGCATTAACTTTTACTGGAGTATATCTAGGTTTTACGGTACTTTCCCCGTATAGATTTACTTGAGTAGACCCCACTACAATCTTATATAAAATAACAGCAACATCCATTGTTTCATCAATCAATTCACGAGTGATGTGTTGAATAAATTCAAAGTCTCGCTGTGTGACAAATCTTGCCATTTATTAACCTATGTAAATGAGAGTAGGGACATTTGCAAACATTTTTTGCATATTTTCCGCATTTTCCATTTGCTTCTTCATTTGAGCTTGTCGGCCGGTTTCTTCCAAAGTTTCACGAAGTTCTTTAATCAAGAATTCTTTTTCATCGGTTGCTTCTCTACGAAGAATTTCACCATCTAAACGAATTTGCCCATCTGGATATGGGATGTTCTCAAACTTAGAACGAATAATACCTAATAATTCTTTTGCTAACGCCAACGTGTATTTAAATATCCAAGTACGAGACATATCGTTTGTATTTGCGTATGTTATATGAGTATACGGTACATTTGAAAGGTCACTAGTAACGTTTGACCCAGATTGTAATACGTTTGCTTGCTTATCTTTCACAACCATATAATCAAAATAAATGATTGAATCCCGCTTAAATACTGGCGAGAATCTAATGACGTTGTTAGCAATTTCAAACCCGTACTGACTCTTACGAATCATATCATTGATTTCAATTGCTTGAATACGAAGTAAATCTTCGTATGCTGGCATCATCACGAATGTAACTGGTGGTGAGTATCCGTCAAATCCAAATTCACTCATCAAGTTTGTAAGTCCAAGACCTGTGGTTGCAAATGGGTCATAGTAACGAGCGACTGCTGGTGGCATATAGTGATATACACGACGAATTTCAATCGCTGACCCAGTTTCATATGTGTCTGCCCACAAAGTTTTTAAATCATAACTTTGTGTTCCAATTGAAGCAGAAATCCATCCTCGTTTGACATTCACGTTTCCACCAGATTGAGCTTCTGTGCCATAATCACTAGCAATTTTAACTAGCTGTGGAAGAGGAGATGCTATAACATTACGTTGAGTCACTGATGTAGCCGTGCTGGTCCCCTGTAATGTTATCATATATTCCCGTGCATTAAACTGGTTTACTTGGTTCCCATACACGGTAATAGCTTCTTCAAAACATGCATAAATTTGTTTATCAACCAATTCAACTTCCACCACAGGATATCCCAATTTTCTAGCTACCCATTCTGCTGCTTTTGGAGCATCAGATTGAAAGTCTGCATCTGCATCAAAAAATCCAAACGGAGTAACGCCTACTGGATTTGTTGGACTGCCATCGTAAAAAATTGGTTCTTGTGTTTCCATAATACTCTCTATTAAGGGACTAGTAATAAATAGTTTTATTTCGTTGTTAATTCATATTTTGACCATATAGAAATAAAAAGGGTGACCTTTCGGTCACCCAATTTATTTACCAGTTACGCCTCAGATTATACGAGGTTTAATCCGTCGATAAGAATCTTACCGAAGAATTCTGGGCGTACAACCTTCTTAGCGTAACGGGTCATCACACCACGGCGTGGGGTGAAGTTATTTGGGTCATAGACCAATGGCGTTAAGATAAGTGGGATGTACGGTGCGTATACTGCGCCGGTTTCGAGGAAGTTACTTCCACGGAAGCCCATTAATACGATGTTTTCCTTCATGTATGGGTTCTTGTAGATGGTGTAACGGTTTTGGAATGAACCAACCTTTGTTACGCCGCCTGCGAATTCCATCTTGTCACCATCTGTTCCAGCCATAAAGCCAGGGATGGTTTCAAGGATTGTTGCGACGGTTGGTGAAACAACTGCGAAGTTTGCACCACCACGCATGGTGAGTTGGTGAATTTTGTTACTGACCTTTTGCATCTTTTGGCCAAGTGTTTGGTACCAAGTCATGTTGGTCCATGCAGTTCCGTAGAATGAGGAAGCTGCGAATGAAGAACCGTTCCATGCCTTACCAATTTCTGCTGACCAGTATTCAGTTGTGATACTTGGTGCTGCTTGAATTAACATATCAAGGATTTCGAGGTCGATTTCCGTTGAGATGTAGTCACTCAACATAGCAGTGAGTTCTGCTTCTGCGTCGATTGAGTGATATGCGTTCAAGTCTTGAGCAAGTTCTGGTGACCAGACTGCCTTCAACTTACGTGTCTTAGCAACGATTGTTTCTTGCTTGAGTTCCAAATCAATTTGTGGAATGTTTAAGTCACCTGAACCAGTACGGTCTTCAAAGTCACCACGTGTGGTTGCTGTTGGTTGCTTACTGTAAAGAACTTGGTTCAATACTGCATTTGCTGTGGTTTCTACGATGAAGATAACGTCTGTACCAGAAATCTTCGTAAATTCTGGAACAACCTTAGCTGCAAAGTCAACGCCTGAACCTGATGGTACGAACGTGCGAACTGCGGTAAGGTCTGCGTTTGGAAGGTCTGCTTGAGCAACCGTAAACTTGCGATATGAACCAGTTGCAACGTAATCTGCGTTGAAGTTCACATCTGAGAATGAAACTGATGCTGTTACGTCGCCAAGGTTTGAAACTGATGCGGTATCATTGATACTGTAAGCGAAACGTCCTGCGCCGTATAATCCACCTGCGTCTTGGTTACCGAAGGTTGAGAATGGTGAAGAAAGTGCTGTACCGTAGAGTGATTGACCTGAGGTTTGGCCACCGTTGGTTGTACCGTACTTGAAGTCCATGTAGAACACAAGTCCCGAAGGAAGGTTCATTGGTTGGACTGATACGAAGTTCTTCGATGCGATTGAACCGAAGACCTTACGGACTAATGGAAGTGCTACACCTGCCCAGTTTTCTGCATCTGATGAACCACCTGCGTTTGTTGATGAGTTTTCTGAGAGGAGTTGTGCTGCTTGGTTTTCTAACATTACTGACATTGCTTGCTTGTCATATGTCTTCAATCCTTCGAGAAGACCTGACTTTTCCCACTTGCCTGCAAGCTTACGGGATTGTTCTGTGATTACCTTGTGAGCTTGGCCAGCTTCACTGATAAGGTTCATTACGTCTGCCATTTGCTATTCTCCTATGAGGTTAGATAAGTCCTGCGAGTTGTTGTAAACGCTTTGCAACTGAGTTTTCTGAAAGAATTTCAGTTGGTGTTGCCTTTGGTGCGGTTGAAGGAGTTGCTTTACTTGCGAATCCTTCAGTGACAACCTTACTTGGTGTCTTAGTTGTCTTTACTACTTTTGCTGCGGAAGTTAACGTTTCGACCAAAACTGTGTAAACCATCTTGACTTCACGTACAGTAGTTGCACGATCGAAGTTTTCTACGACCATGACCTTTTGTTCGTTCGTCAAACCTTCCTTACGGAAGATTTTGTTGGTGAACAACAATTTTGCGTTGAGAAGATTGACTTCGTGTAGCTTGCCTCGTAGGAGCTGAACAGCCTGACGATATTCTGCAAGTTCCTTCTCAAGTGAAGCCATTTTTTCGGATGATGCCTTTTCCTTTTCATCTTCGGCTTCTAATTCTCTGAGAATTACTTCTAAATCAAGTTCTTCTTCACCTTCTTCTTCGTGACCTTTCATTTCTTCTTCACCTTCCATCTTTGGTTCAGATGGGTCGGTAACAAACTTATTGACATCGGCTGCCATTTCGGCACCTTCTTCCTTAGTGCCAATGTCTGATGAATCTGCTGGAATTTCTGGCTTAACTACTCCAGCTTCTGGATTTTCGTCTGGATATGCTTCATCTGCCATTTCTTCGGATTCATCGTCCATTTCTTCTCCAGACATTTTCTTCATATCTTCTTCTAATTCCTTGATTACTTCATCAAGGTCAAAATCACTTTCTGTCCAATCTTCGTACCAACCTTCTTCACCATCATGTTGTGATTCTGGTCCATCACCAATTTCAGAAGAATCTTCTGCTTCTTCTGATGGTTCCTTATTATCACCTGCGCCGATATCTGAAGTATCCATTGGAACTTCTGATGACTTGGATTCGCCTTCTGCTTCTTCGTGTGGAACTTCCGTTGCGGTTTCCATCTTTGGAGCAGCTGGTGCTGACTTTTCAGCTTCTGGAGCTTCCTTCTTTTCCATTTCCTTTTCATCTTCTTCTGGTTCCATGCCTTCTGCTTCAGCACGAAGTCTACGAGAAATCATAGACTTAATTTGGGGTGTGAACGTTTCTTCTAATGAAAGCTTTGCATTTTCAATAGCAGTTTGACGAACTGCTTCGGCATCTGCGATGGCTTCCTTTAAAAGTCTGTTCGTAAATTCAAACTTTGCCATAATAAATTCTCTCCTAATGAGATAGAATGACTATTCAAGTCATTATTAGGTATAGGTATAACAAAAATCACACCCCAATAGAGGTGTACTATTCATATATATTACTGTTTTTCTAAAAACTTCATTTTTTTAGTTAAAATGTATTATTCTGTTTCTTTTGAGCTTTACTCTCTTCACGTTTTCTTCTACGGAGAGCGTCTTGACGCTTCTTTTCTAGTCGCTTCGACCGTTTTAAATAAAATTCCTTTTTCTTTAAATCATCCATTAATTCAGCTTTTTTAACTTGCTTTGTGAATTGCTGTAGTGCTCTATCCAAATCCGACTGCTTATCACCTTTAACTTCAACGTACATACAACCTCCTAGTGTGTGACCATTTTATATGCGACCGCAACCATCTTATCGATGGATTCGTTCACGAATTTTTTTCTGTTTTCTGTGGTTAACTTATGCATTACCGTAACCAATAGCTTAGCGGTATACCCATCTATATACCGTTCATCTATCTTTCCAGGCTTTCCAGTTTTTGCTATATGTAAAATCTGTTCTTCTTTACTGTTTTCCATATTAGTGTGGAATCCCCAAGGACCAACGTTAAATATTTCTGGACGGACAGTTCTAAACTTTCTCATCAACTCGCCAGCTTTTGCGTTTGCTTCATTTTCAGTATTAGAGCCATCTTCACCATTTAGTTCTTGGCCATCTTCACGTTGCTTATGATGAACAAGTTCATGTGCTAGTGTACGAAGAACATCAATTGGATGACGTTGGCCTTTGACTACAACGATTTCATCGGTAGAAGGATTGTAAGTTCCAAACGTTAGATGTTGGGCAGAATAATCATCACCTTCAAACTTAATGCTCTTAGGTAATGATTTCAATCCCAATTCTTTAACTGTGAACTTAACAAATTCGTTCGTTAATTTCATACTGTTACTTAATTTCGCTTAAGAAATCGTAAATAAGCGAATCTATACGTGAATACGGAGTAATGATTTGTGAGCCCTTACTTTCATTGATAAATGCCCCGTGAGTACTTGGGTTACTAACGATGTCAAAGCAAATGAGATTAAAATCATCTTGAACTTCTACCGTACTTTCACCCATTTGGCGAACTGACCCCATACCACGGGATGAGACACCAAGACGAATGTTATTCTTGATAAGTTCACGAACGATATTACCAGATGGCGTGGAAAGAATTTCAATATTACCACGGACATCTTTTCCTTCAAACCAAAGTTCCGTGACGTTGCAGCATACATTTTTTAGGTTAACCACTGGACTTTCTGGATGGTCGAGCTCACCTAGTGCGCGACGTTGTGCAACAAAATTTTCTTTGTACATCCCAGCTTCACGTTGAAGAATTTCCATAGGATATACACGACCGTTTTGATTCTTAGCTTCAGCGCGTTGAAGAAGAACATTTTTTAACATCAATGGCTTGGTAACGTCAGCCGCTTCTGTTAACAGTTCCTTTCCGTATTCAATGACATTATATTCGACCAATAGGTTTTTCATATTACTTTCCTCTGATTTCACGGACCTTGCCGGCCATACTTACCAAACGAGCCTCTAACTTTATCAAACTGTTCTGAGTACGCTTCCACAGCGCTTCACTGGAAATTCCCGTTTCTGATTGTAACCGTGAATTCATTTTAATGACTCGTTCCATTTCGGCTAAGTTTTTATTAACTTCTGAAATTGCCTTTGCAATCTTTTGGTGCGGTGTCATTTTTGTGTCATTCTTATATTCGTGATACTTCATCTTTGCTTCTGCAAGATTTTCCATTTTATCTGCGGGGCGTGTTAATTCTTTTTCTCCACGTTTAGATAATGTATATCCCATTTGAGTGGCCACATTACGCATTTTTGCAACGTTCTTTTGCTTGTTTCCTCTGAATGCCATCGGCGTTAAATACGCACCAGCACCAGCCGACGTACTAATTTCTTCAAGTCCTTGTAATTCTTCTTGAATAATTTTACGAACTAATTCACGGAGTTTCTCTTCGCTGGTCATATGGATGTAAGCTCCTTAAGAATCTCATATCCGATTAACATCGCGGTCATATGATTTTCTTTGATAACATTGGTGGTTTGTACTTTATGTAATTGAGAAATGACTTCTGCTAATTTAATACGTACAACCTTATCCGCTACCTTTTTTGAATGTTGTGCGATTTCTTTTGCTAACCGACGACTTTCTGTTTGTGTATACGTTTTTAATTTTGACGTATTTGAAATATTAAGAATATATTCTTGAAGTAATTTCTTTTGTGCTTCATCCAATCCCTTATACTTTTCATTGAAACGTTCAATGAGTATCTTATACGACAAATAGCGAATGTCATCATCTTGACTACGAATGATGTTCGCTAATTCATTGTTCTCTTTAATTTCTTTATTTAACGCTTTCCCAGATAAATGTTCTACAATGGTAAATTGACTACTGGCCAATTCTTCTATTGTAGTAACCTCGTTTAACCCATTTACTGACGCGTCGAAGGTTTTATAAATTGATGCGTAAATCTTATATGATGGAATACGAGCAGCGAAAAATTCTTTTAAATCAAAGTTCTTTTTAATTTCTTTAATTAAAAGGTATTTTTCAGTATTAAGTACGCGTTGGTCAAGTTGTTTACGTTGTTCTGTAACGAGTCTAAGAAGTTGGAATGCTTTTTGCTCTGATAAATTTTGAACATTAAAAAATGCTCTGTACAACATCAATTCTTTTCCCAGTTCCTTCTTTGTATTAAAGAATTCACGCATTAACTTGACGGCAACCCCATTTTGCTTGTTATCCATTACGTCAGCAGTAATTTGACGTACTAGGAGTTCAAACAAAATGCCGGTGTTTCTCAACTTATTATGTTTGATACTAGATTTCATAAAAAATATCCGACAAAGTGAATGTGTATCCCACCATATATTAAATAGTTAGAATTTTCTTAGTATGTTAATTTTATTCAGTATCTAAGATGTTTTCTTCGTTTAATATACTAGATTGAGCTTGCTCAACTTTATGTTGTTTTAATTGTTTTATTAAATTAGAAACTTCTGCCCGTTCCAATGATAAAGGCGACTTTTTACTTGGAGCTCTTCGTTGAATGCGTCCTTTTAAAGCGTCCATATTTTCTTTATGCCCAAGTGGGTCACGGCCCCGAGGATGACTGTCTTGCCCATATGACACTCCAGTACGTGGTCTACCCATTTTAGCTTCTTCTAATTCAGCTTCATCTCCACCTTCTTCTTCGGCTGAAGTATCTTCAAGCGATGCTAAAATTTGGTCAACGTCATCAACCGGTGGAGTTTCTTGGGGTGATGCTTCTTCTGGCGGTTGTTCAGTTGGTGCTTCAGTCGGTTGTTGTGGTTGAGCAGCCTGTTGTGCTGAAGCATCTAGCTTAGCAATCATTACCACATCATCTGCTATTTTCTTCTTTTCATCTTCAGAATCTTCCACAGATATATTAAGGACATTATGATATACCCATTCCCGAGACAAGTACTTACTGTCCGTAATATCTTTTGCCAATTGAATTTTTTCCTTCCACAAGTTCAACTTCTCTTGCTCGAAGATGACAGATGGACTTGACATTTCTAACTCAAAATCAATCAAATCTTCGTCAGTGAATCCTTGAACATATAAATGGATGATTGCAATCTTCGTGAGTTCCGACACCATAATCCGTTGAATGCGTTCGATGGTACGTGCAAAACGAACGTCTTGTGCAGCTAACGATGCCTTACCACTATTGTCTTCTTCGTACCCAAGGAATGATTTCGGTACTTTGAATGCTGCCATCAATTTGTTACGGAGATATTCGATGTCTTCGATAGCGTTGAATTGAAGACCCGGTAAGTTTTGGATGTCTGTACCGGAATCCTTACCACGAACAGGAAGATAAAAATCTTCTGTGATATTCATCATGTTGTACCGAAGATTATAGTCACCAGTCTTTGGGTCAACGAGTGGTGTCTTTTTCATACGGTCGATGATACGTTGCATGTGTGTATCGATTTCGGCAGGTGGGATATTTCCTATATCTACCAAGACCTTACGTTTATCCGGTGCTCGCATGATACGATGAATCAACATCGCGTCTTCCATCAGTTGCAATTGTTTCCAAATGCGGCGGCCGCCTTCAATCATCGCCTTACCATATGGTAAAAAGTTGGTGTCTGAAAGGAGTCGGAAGTGTGCTATTTCGTAATTGTCAAATTCGGTTTTACCGAGATTTAAGAAATCATTTTCAATTTTAAATTTAACAGAAAATGGATTACCGGGGTCTTGTCCTTCGATACGAATAGTTTCGTATACGGATAACGGGATTACGTTTACAACACCGTATTTTTCATCGATGTCTAAGAATAAAAAGAAATCCCCATATTTAGCCATATTTCTGACCCACGGCCAGAGATTGAATTCTACATTAAGAATGTCATAGAATAGGTTATGGAGAATATCTTGAATTTGTTCATTTTTTGAACGAATACTAAGTACTTGACCGAATTCATCTTTAACAGTAGATTCATCGGCGTAAATGTCCATCACCGATGAAATAATTGGGTCATTATCCATCATATCATAGTCACGGAATAATTGTAGCCGTGACCCTTGGAACGCTGCCGCAGATTCATATCGACCATAAGATGACCCATATCCACCGGTCATCGATGAGTAAACACGATGATAACGGTCAATTCCTCTACGATTGATAAAGGATTGAACGTTATCCGTGTCGGCTACCTTAAGCCGTTTTCCACCTACATTTCGGACGACTGTATTTGTTGAAAACAGTCTCCGTAGGCGGCCGTAAATACTAGTATCTGCCATAACCCCTCACTTAAATGAGAACGGTGTCGATTGCATTAGCCAACGGCCATACATCGACATCTTTATTTTCTTCTGCGATATCTTCTGCAACAAGTTTGAATTCAGCGACCTTTCCTGCTAATATCATATTTAATAGTTTCCAATGGTCGTGATTGAAAACAGTATATGGAGTCATATTAAGACTTTCCGATAATTGCTTTAATTCAACATAAAGTTCAGCAAGCTTCTTTTGTTCTTTTTCTGACAACTTTGATGCCAAATCTTCAAGAACAACTTCGACTCTGGTTAAGTCTACACGGCGAGATACCATTGATGTATCTTCTTTGATTAAATCT
>Ga0315903_10006564_pt1 | contig 14810 bp, 22 predicted proteins | sample LakEriMetagenome_7_FD_203524 | JGI IMG/M metagenome (GOLD analysis project Ga0315903, IMG submission 203524) | Freshwater fungal communities from buoy surface, Lake Erie, Ohio, United States - Buoy 2 MA119 | ecosystem: Environmental > Aquatic > Freshwater > Lake | place: USA: Lake Erie, Ohio...
GATAGTAGTGCGGCTATCGGTAACATTACAGGTGCCCTTTCATGATGTAATAAATAGTGACCACCAGAAACGCCAGCATCACACAAATAATCTGCAACTCTCGTAACTTCTCTATATCCCTGCCCAGTGCATCTTTACTCTTGGCATGACGGGCAATCATGTCCTCTTTAATCTTCTTGACCTTCTCAAACTCTTCCTCACCCTTGAAGTGCCCAAACTGCTGGATCAGAAAGTCTTTTACTTCCAACTCCATTCGGCGGATCTGATCTAGCCTGCGCCACTCCGCCATAGCGGTCATGATTGTTATCTCGCCTTCGTGACTCTTACGTACTGCTTTAAAAGCATGACGGGCTTTGACCTCCGCCATTCCAAAGTTTTGAATCGACTCAACTGCCGAACTGACCTCTCTGCCCGACTCGATAGCAGACTTGATACTCTTTGTCGCCGCTTTTGCGGTACTGATAATCGGGTCTAAATCTGACATACATTGCTAATCCTGTTTAACCAATAAATTGTGCGCTAGTATCTTCAATACCAACCGCATACACAAATAAAACAAGGCCAGCGCCACCGCTGCCACCATAAGGATTTGTTGCACTGTTGTAATACCCCACGCCACCACCACCGGCACCAATTCCACCGTCACCGCCAACGACACGCGATGCGCCAATTTGAGTCCCTGAACCACCTCCGGCACCACCAACCCCAATTGTCCCAGAAGAAGCTACGCCATTTAAATAGTTGTATGTCCAGTTAGTGCTGTTGCCGCCATTACCCCCGCTACCACCACTAGTGCCACCGCCTCCTCCACCACCAACACCACCATTATTGCCGGTAGAGCCGCCGTTTGGGGGGCCTCCGGTAGTGCCGCTAGCACTACCACTTGTTCCGCCGCCGCCACCACCTAAAAAAGAAGTAGACCCATTACCGCCAGCACAATTAGCAGTTGGGAGTTGCCCGTAAACAAATGTCGAACCCCCTCCACCTCCGCCCCCGCCAGCAGTAGTACTAAAAGCACCAAAGCCCCCAGAACTACCTGTTGTTAACGTATACGTACCAACAGCAGAACCTCGGGAACCCAAGGCAGTACCGCCGTAACCCACCGATCCGACAGCAACGGTTGGCAAGGTATTTGCACTTACGTTTAACCATGAAACCCCACCGGAAGCACCAGACCCTATACCAGTATTTTTACCCGTTGATGAGGCAGCATTAACGTACACAGTAGAGTTACGTAGAACCCCAGATATTCCATAAGTAACGCCTATTCCACCGGCCCCCGCGCCACCAGAACTAGCAAAACCTGAACTTGGAACAGTTGCTTGGCCGCCGCCACCAACAGAAAAAACTTGAAAAGTTCCGCCAAAGTCATTTGGAACTTGCCAACTTCCAGCAAAGTTACTAAATGCTGCAACTTTTAGCGGGCTGGGAAATGTAATCCCAGTGTTTGCAGTTACATTTGTTGCACCAAATGCTCTTACATCTGGGTTCGTTCCAGTAACAACAGTGTTGTCGTAATAAGCATATTGTGTTTCTTGCGCAAAAACAGAGTTATTAACAAAGCTAACATTGCTAATATACATAGGAGCCGTAAAACTTCCTGCTGTAAAACGACCGTTTCCACTACAAGTAATAGTCCCAGAAAATCTTGCTCTTAAGGTAGAAGGAGCCGTTGTAAAACTATTTACTATTTCAAAAGAAGATGTAATGGTAGGAATCGTACTATCCGTTGTGTTAGAAAAAACAACGTTATAAAATTTACCGGAAATAATTTGAGAATAGGCACTATTTACGGTGTAGTTAATTGTTTCGGTTCCATTCGTAGCCGTAGTAACCTGTATTTGATTTGTGTTCAGTGTGGATGTATTGACAAAACTTACAGTAGGCGGGGTTGTCACCGAAGCCAAATAATATGTATCACTATTAGTTAAACCAAAACTAGGTATGAAGGACTTTATTGTTCCGCCAGTACAAGCTAATGTAAGAAGACCGCTAAGAAGTCCAACACCATCTAATTGATAATTACCAATATTTAAAGACGTTGCTACTGTTGGTCTAAAAGTAAGTATTGATGTGACGTTATTAACTATAAGTGCAGAAACGGTTCCAACTTTTGTAAAGCAAATACTGCCTCCACTACCAACTATTGTGGACGAAGGATCTAAAGTTAGGTCTCCAAGTATTTGATTAAAAGATATTTGATTTGAGCTAGCAGTGCCAGCATTAGCAGTTAAAGTGCCTGTAAAATTTGAAATAGCTAAATTACGGCATAAAAAACGACGAGTTCCTGTTGTTACATTTACTGCCCCAGATCCGGAATTAAACTGCACATCGTCTTGCGCTAAAGGAACCGTTGCCCCAGTTGCACCACCGGAGGTAGCAGACCAAACCGTTGTTGAATCCCATGCACCACTACCTCTGGCATAACGAGTAACAGCAGGAGTAAACGTAATGTTTGTGTTGTTACCAACGTCACCGACAGATGTACCAGCACCCCAAGGGAGTGATCCGCCAGCCCCAGCGATATTGCGCAAGTCCACGTTGGTCAGTGATCTTGTGCTTGCCGTCAAAGTTTGTTGTGACCCTTCAGTAGATCCGTAAACAAATGTTCTATTAGTTAAGCTATTTCCAGTTAATGTAATTGTTCCGCTAGCAGTAATATTTGTATTATTCAATTGCAAAAAAGAATAAACATCTGCTGCACCTGTACGTGTAAAATTAGCACAGGTAAGCGTAGGGGACGCAGTGCCAATAAACCGAACCTGAGACCCATTAACTGTTATGTTGTTATACGTCTTACCGGCATGGTAAAAATCACACAGTGTATTAAGATTTGGTGGATTAAAATTAAGAGTTGAGGTTGCCGGGGTAATGGTTGCAGAAGCATTGACAACCATAGAAGTTGTAACAGTTGTGGTAGAAGTACTAAGTTGAAGAGTCCCAATTACATTTAAATTTGCTATTGAATGGGCAGTAGAAGCGCCCATGTCTAATATTCCGCCACTTGCTAAATTTACAGTTTGCAAAGTTGCTGTACCAGATGCCCCAGTAAATGTGGCCGTAGTTCCATTTGGGACGGATAAAATTCCACCTTGAAAATTTCCTGACGGCGGGAGATTTACGGCTGCGCTTGAGGTAAACGTTCCAGCAACACAACTTATGGTGCCATCAAAATTTAATGATAAAGCACTAACGGGATTTGCTGTGATAGCACCTGTAAAAGAAATTGTTCCAGTGCCGGATGGAAAAATTCCACCTCCAACAACAACAAATTGAGTAAAATTAGCAGAGTTATTTATAATTAAAGAAGAATTATTGTTGGCAAAAACCAGTGCTTTAACAGTTGCACTACCTGAATAAGAATAAAGGTTGCAATTATAGAAACCATTAATTCCTCCTAACGCAGCACTTGAATTTCCATAGAAATAAAATCCAAAAGGGCCAAAGAGGTCGTCTTGAATAAACTCTTGCCCAGAGGAGGAAGTAATTGCAAGAGTTCCTGGAGAGTAACTAGTAGACGTTAAAGCAAATAATCTTACATCCGAACAATTTATTTTTGATGTTCCTAGATTTAAGGTAAGAGTGCTAGAAGTAAACGCCGTCGCGTAAAACAGGGGCATTGTTATTGTTGAGCCGTTTAAACTTACGGTTATGTTACTGCCTGGGCTAGTAGAACTTCCGTTGTCTATTTCTATCCCTTTATTAGAGAAAGAAAAATTATCTTGATACGTTATTGCGTAGTTAGAAGCAGAAGTACTAAACGTTCCTGTTGCTATTCTCAATAAGTATACGTTGTTTAAAGCGCTGCCTAAAGTCCATGTGGCTGTTGAACTTCCTGTGCCTATGTAAACTGTAGATCCGTTGAGACTTCTACCTGCAGTATTAATTGTCCAAGAACTAGAAGCGGCAGAAAATAAAAAAATTGATGCACTAGAAATAGTTGTATTGGCAGAAAAAGTTAAACCGCCGTACATTGTTACGTCACCAGAAAAAGTTGCAGTACCGGCAGCGTGAGAAAACGAACGGCAAACAGCGCCTGACATGGTTACTGTAGGCGAGCCAGAACTAGCATTAAAGTAAGCATCATCAACGCTTGTAGGAGCAGACGCCCCGGCTGCTCCGCCAGAAGTAGCAGACCAATTAGTTGTGCTTGAGGAATCCCAAGTGCCGCTTCCGCCAACCCAATACCTATCAGCCATTTAAGACCTCACTACGGTTAACGAAATTGTTAGCCTTGTAATGCTGGTAACTGAGTCAATGTTAAACGCTAGTATGTCATTAGCCGCTATTGAAGTTGTCCAACCGGCAAGCGTGGAATCCGTGTATTTATTACTTGCTGTAATAGTTGGCTTTGCTGCGGCACAAATCGTATCTGCTACGGTTGGAGGGAAGTTAGCGTAAGTATCTTTCCAAATATCAACAACCACAGACCCTGTTTGGTCTGCTAATAACGTTACTGACGTGATTGTTGCAACAAAAGGAATCTGCAAATACGCTTTTACACCAGTGCTAAATGGCGCCCCGTTACCGTCAACAACCAAAGACACCGCAGTAGACTGGCTAGCCCATGCAGGAGCGCTAGCACCGTTTGAGCGCAAAAGCTGACCTGATGTACCCGGCGCAGTTAGTACTATGGCGCCCGCAGTAGAGTAAGGAACACCACCTGCCGCAGCCGTAATGTTTGATCCAGTGCCGCCTTGAGACAAACTTAAAGGTGTTGTTAACCCTGTTAAAGACGTAATGTCTGAATTAGCACCGGAAGCCGCCGCACCTAAGTTCGCCCGCGCAGCATTAGCGTTTATTGCTCCGGTACCACCGCCAGTAATAGGAATCGGGGTGACTAAGCCAGTTAAAGCTGTTATGTCGTTATTAATACCAGACTTTGCAGCAACTAAATTTGATCTAGCGGCGGTGTCTGTTATCCCACCAGTTCCGCCTGATGCAACAGGAATAGGTGAACTTAGACCGGAAATTGTGCCTCCAGTAATTGTGGCATTTTGAAGACTTGTAATAGCATTAAAAAAATCAGTGTCGTCTGAGTAAACAAAGCCTGTTTTGCCGTTTGGAATAGTGACCGCAGCACTGCCAGACGCTTAAGTTTTTATTTGAATTGCTTGCCCGCCAGTGGTGCCATTTTTTATTATGTACACTTTGCTAACTGCAGGAGCGGTAATAGTACGCGTCTGTGTCAAAGCACCTGTAACTAACAAAATCATGCGACGTGCTTGGTCAGACGTGTAATCAATATTTGTCAGCGTGTAATCAGAATCTGCCAGTGCAACCGTAACTGCGCCAGCAATTGCCTGCTCAAGCAAAGTACCTAAGTTGTTATTAGTAACGACACCCCAAGTATTTGGGTTCTCGCCGTTATCCATTAACTGAAGACGTAAAATTGGTGATGGGCTAGACATGATTAATCCTTATGTACCGATTTCAGTCCAAATTGAAGAACTGTTGGGGTTAATTGGAATCCAGCTAACCAATGAACCTTGCCCCATAATTAACTGATTGCCTGTTGGGGTTATTGTTACGTTGATGTTGAAAGGAGTATCAACTATGACGCGGTTAAGCGCCATTGTCATACCCATACCAGTAACTCCAATGTACTGAATGCCAGTCTGGGGTAAACCAGCAAACGGTACTTCAGAGAAAGTGGTGGCGCCGAAGAACATTAGCTTTCTACTGCCATATCCATTTCAACAAACTCCCTAAAATGCGTTGGGGAAGCATATGCAGGAATAGCATCCATATACACAGAGTTCCCGCAAACTGCAATTTTGTTGGTCTGAACACATGAAACGGGGTTAAACACCAATTCATTAACAAGTTTTAACGGCAACTGCCATTTACCAAAATACCGTATGCTGCCTTTGTTGTTCATCTTGAAAAACGCATAAGTGTTCCAAGACTGTTGGTTTGTAGTGGTTGATGTTGGCGAACCAATACCTACAACTATGTAACCAGAACGAGTAACCATAGATTGATACGGGGTGTAAACACCAATGCCAGCTGCGGCTGTGGCTGTGTTATCCCGAATACTAAAGTTATCAGAGGCAAACACATTGATCAGGTTAACTTTGTTACTCGCCTGCTCAGAAGCAAGATAAACTTTCATGCCACCGGAAGCACCAGCAGCAGGGGCTATAGTTGCGTTAGAAATTATTGCAAATGTAGGATCTGTAGTTGTTGCTTCTGTTGCTACTAAGGTTGTTCCAACAGCGTTAATGTCTGGATACCGCGAGGAGTACGTAGCAAACGGAAACAGCGAGTAAACAGTGTTAGTACCTTCAGGGATTGATATGTCACCAATAGTAGCGCTCCAACTAGCCCCGACACCGCGTACAATTTTTACAAAGCGTGTATAAGCAAGGCCCATTTGAATTGCACGCCATGCGCCACTTCCATAGCTATCAAACCACAGAGTGCGAGAGTTGGTTATTAATCCAGCACCAGCAGCGGTATACACAGGAGCAACGGCTGCGGCACCAACAGTACGTTGACTACCTGATGCGACCATAGCCGTAGAACCGTTAGCAACAGTCTGTTGAGCAGTAATTGTGATTGCTCCAGCACCGGTTAGTCCTGATAAACCATTAAACGCTAATTGGGTACCGGCTTGGTAATATGCAACAACTCCATAATCGGTATTGCCAATATCTACAGCAAACCCAAACGAATTATTTAGTGTTATAGCTGCTGTTGGAACAGCTATTGCGCTAGTAACGGCAACCGTTGGGTTTACTCCAACAGAGTTTGCAGTAACAGTTAATTTTTCAGCTAATAGACCAAAGTTTGCAGCGGTACCAGTTGGACGAACAAGCGCCACACGACCAACACCAGTTCCTGCGTCATATTCAGTCAAGCGTGTATCTAACATACCGCCACCACCAGTAGCAACGGCTGAGGCAGAGTTAACCGCAGCGCTAACTCGTATAGTTGTACCCTCAATTTTTACTGCTTGATAAGAAGCATTAGCTGCGGCAGAAGTAGCATTGATGTACAAAAACAAATTGTCAGTTAAACGCTGTATTTGAGTGTACTCACCGAGCAGTGTGCTGGTTTGTGGCACAGTGGCAAATGGGCCACCTGTAATTGTTCCGGGGCCGGTTATACTTGTTCCAGAAATAGTAAGAACAGCATGAGCTGTAACGGCACACGCATTTGCTACATAAAGCGTTGTATCAGAAAGTCGATACGCCCATACAGGATTTTGCAAGGATATAGCTGTTAGGGGGTTACCAGCACCAGCAGTAGCACTTAAAGGAGAAATTGTAAATCTGGAGCCAACTTGAAAACCGGGAGCTAAAGAAGTATCTACAGCATATGCGGCTAATTGCTGGTTAGTTGCTGTGTTATCTGCATGAATTACTACATAATTAGTAGCTGTAAGTTTAACAACAGTGCAAAAGTTTGTAGATGTAAGTGTATTTTCAGTTACTGGGCCACCGTTAGTTGGCAGGGGTGCAGATACGGTAATATAAAAAGGGCGGACATCATCACCAACAAGCGACCATTTTCCTGCTGCTGTGCTGATGTCGTACAAATAGCAAGTTGCCGTTGAGTTAGGGCCAACAGCACCAATAAGATTGCCTGCGTTATCGTAAACGCCAAACGGGTTGCCACCCTCATTCCTAAACACAAACTTACCGTTAGAGATTGATAGCGTATTAGCGGCAGGCAGCGTAACCCTTACGAATTCTGCAACACTAGTAAACTCAAACACTCGAGCAGATGCGTTTGTAAGAGTTAAGTTAACGTTAAGTGTTGTTACAGACCCAGTAGCCAACTGAAAGTTATTATCCACATACTGCTTGGTAGCAGCCTGAAGGGCTAGAGTTGGGTCTTGAGCAAGCGTGAACGTACCAGACGCAGGGTTCTGGATAAAGTTGCCTGTTAAATCAATCGGGCCAGTAACGTCTAGCGTACCAACCACGTTGGTTCCTGCAAGGTCGGTAGTTCCCAAAACATCAAAATTGCCGCTAACCGTACCACCTGCTTCATCCAGCGGTGTGTACCCAATATTAGATACTGCGGCACCCGGCGCAAGTTTTGGCCCTGTTACCGAACCGTCTTGGTAGTCCGCTGTAGAAAGCGGGACTGGGGTAGGTTCTCTTCCAATATAGCTCATAGCTACCTCTTACGTAAGTTCAACAATTGAAATAACTACATCAGCCGCTACTGATACGCTAGCTACGACTGATATTGTGTCGCCAGTTTCCATAGCAAGTTTTTGTGGTTCACCCACGACTACTAGAGTACCGCCAGTTGGTAACGGTGCATCTTTGACCAAATATGAAGTGGTGGCGCCTGAAGTAATGTAAGCAGAAACAGTTATTGTTGCTGCTGGGCTTTTAATATTGGCAATAGTAAAGCTGTAAATAGTGGTCTGAACACCAGCACCTGACGTAAATACGACGGTTGGCGTTACACCAATATTAGAAGTTAAATAATTTTTAAATGCGGTCGGCATATATCACCCCATAATAATTGCGATTGCAACGGCTTCATTATCCGTTTCAAACGGAGCGTTACCCGCCGCGTCTTCGTAAATAGCTCGTTCCGCTGGTAACGTAACGAACACTAGTTTGGCGCCCACAGAAAAATTAACTGGAGAACCAGAATTTGAACTTGACAAAATAGTCGTGCGATCAAGAGTCGTGGATGCTGACAAGGTACCAACACCAACTTCCCACTCATCTAAAGAAGCTGTTTGATGCACTGCCGCGTAATAACACGTATTACCTACGCCAATCGCAGAATCAAAATCCTGATACGAGGGCGTGGGGCCAGTCAGAGCAAAAGAAACTGTACCTACAGTAGTAGTTAGTTCTTGGACACGGTCTTTTAGAATCAGCGCCATTATGTGATCCTGATAAGTGCGGTTGTTGCAGTTGCGGACGGGAACACAATCGTGATGTCGCCAGCCACAGCCTGTTTGTCACCACCAAAGTCTAGGACGCAAACCGATGGGTTAGTCAGGGGGTTGTTGCTGTTGTCGTTTGCAGACGGCGTGGTGTTATATATTAAACATCCCCGGGTAGTCAGGGTAACGTTCACAAACGTCAGGTCTGCGTAATCAATAAAGGCTGTAGGCGCTGTTAGGAACGTACCTAAGTTAGTCAACGCTGCCCCGCCAGCCGTGTAGTTAGGGCTGGTAACTTCGTTTGAGGACGTATACGCCGTTGTGGTTGCCCCCAAAGTTGCGGCGGCTGTATATAGCGCCAGCTTAAAGGTGTCTCCACCGGTAGCACGGAAGTCGTGCACTCCGAGGAAAAGTTCCTGCTTAAAACTGTTGCATATGCCTTGTGAGATTGCCATATTAGTTCCTCAATAAATCAAGTAGTTCGGGGTGCCCCGCCTGTATTAAACGGTTAGAAAGAGTGGTGCGATCTGACCGAACTGCTTCAATTAGGTAGTGCAATACAACCTTACGAATCTCTTCACGGTACGCTTGTGCCTGTATCCGGACAGGCTCAGGAGCCGTTTCGCTGATAAAAATCAGCTTATTGACTGCTCGTTCGGCAATTTCTTCCGGTGTCCAACCACGGTTCGTGGTGGTTTGGACTATAACATCACCCAACGTTATTTCGGCTTGCTGTGAAATCATCTGACTTTGACCCTTACTTGTCCTGATCGGTAAGCATCTTCACGGTTCTTGCCATCACCCAATTGTTTCAACAGAGCCAATGCCTCATTGTACCGCTCCGTATAGTTTTTTACTACGTCTGCTTCCTCTTTCATAAAGGTAGCCGCCTCAAGCAGTGACCCATAAAATAGGACAGATTCAAAGTTATCGCCTAGCCAAGATGTGCCAGCCGTGACAATTGACTCTGGGTTATAGAAGTTATGCAGTTCAACCTGATACGACTGGTCTGGCGTCGGCCCAAAAATAAAGGTGTCCTGATCCCATAAAGCATAATACTCAGGCAGTCCTGAATCCGTTGGAGATGGGTACGCCTGACGGATGAAGTTGACATCCTTGTCCAATAGGTAGTTGTAGTTTCCTAAGTTATCCACAACCGCGAACGAAAACACAGCCAAATAGTCATTTGGGGTTGGTAGGTACTTATTATTTACGTTGAAATTGCTAGTCGAGTTCTTACGCAACGCCGGTAGCTGCACCGTGTTGTAGATCCGTTCTTCTGCGTTTTGAACGAATACGGGGATGTTGTTAACGAAGACCGTATCGTAGTCTTCGGTGTAATCCTGTATTGCAGCAGACAGTTGTGTATAGTTCATTAGCCCATCTTCTTGCTATGACCAGTGCCCTTGGTTGCCGCCCCAGTACCGCGAGTTTTCTGGGTTTGCGTGTTAGGCACGTTGTTTGGATACCCATTATTGTTGGGTACGATAGGAACTTGCTTTACTGGCTTGTCCATTATCGGCCTCTCCCAGAGCTACGTTGGTTCATGATCTTAGCCATATTGCGACCATACTTCAGCATATCTGCATTAGTCTTGCCGCCTTTAGCCATTTTCTTTACATTGGCGTCCGGATGGGCTTTGGCGCCCTTCTTTTTCATATGCGCTTTTAATGCTGCTTTTATATCCATTTCAAACTCCTTAAGTAATTGCTACTGTTACTGTCCCCAAAGAAATACCCAAAACAAGGTTATTGGGCGTTAGGCCATCATCGTTAGCCCTAGACCCCCCAACGGGATTCCAGCCCCATTGGATGATTCTACTGCCTCCAGAGGGGTCACCGCTACCCAATACACCGGTTGCCCCCGTATCAATCTGTAACCCTGTATAGCCAGCCTGAACATAAGTCGTATCCGGTCTCGGGTTACGTAAGGCTTGTGGATCGTTAACCGGGTACATACCTAACTGCAACTGCGGCTGGTCAGGCTCCCAACAAGTTGGGCAAACCAGCAAATTCACATTTTTAGTCTTAATTACTATCTGTCTTAACTGCTTTAACTTGTAACGAAACCCGCATCTGTCGCACTGCGATATAGCCCATTTACCAGACGCAAACTTACTCGGCATGATTAATAGAACATTTCACGGGGGGCAAGTCTCAAAGACGCCTTTTCCCGATCCTCACTAGAAGCCAAGAGCCATTGCTCTTCATAAGCCGCTTTTAACATTTCTAGCCGGGGAAGCCCATTGGGCAGCTTCATAGCCAAGTAATAAGCCAATCCAGCCACCAAGCAGGGGAGCATACGGAATGGTATGTCTTGGGTATTCACCCCGTTGCCAGCGTCTTGTACGCGGCGTAGGCGCCAATAAACGTAGGTATAGAAGTTACTCTGATCTGGGGCAGGCCAGACATTGATATTTGGCAGGTTGCGAATTGAAACAGCCGCCCCAGTTAAGTGAGGCGCCGCAGTTGTATTCTCTACTCCACGGACACAGTTTTGTAGGGTATTCCCTAATATCTCGTTATACCCAATAGTCTCTGTTCCGATTTTGATAAATCCAACATAGTTCAAACCCGCTACAGAACTTAGCGTAATTGTTGTGGCAGTTGCCGAAATGTTGCCACTTAAGGTAATTCCAGTCGTCCCGGTGTCTCCAGACTGGCGGTCAATCCACACCTGAATGGGTCGGCCTTGGGCGTTCTTATTGGGGATCGTGGCGTAGGTAGAAACACTAATACGGCTGATATTAATGTCTGTCTGCTCTACTCCGGTCTGAGTTCGGATTACGGAGTCCAGCAGGTCAATTGTATCTACTGGCAGGGCATAGGTTATCTGACCCTGAACCATAGGGATCAAACCTTGCTCGATAGTCCACAGGTTGATACCCCGGTTAGCCCACTCAATCGTCAAAAGATTAAGAGAACGACGGGCTGTACGCATATTGTAGCCAGTACGTAGCTCGTCACCGCAACGCTCAAAAGCCTCTTCAATAATATTGTTGAGGTCTAGATTAAAAATAGTTGAGCCGGTTGTGGTCATGGTGTTTGACTATCGTTTTTAATATAAATCAAATCAAAAGTTGAAGTTACATAAAAACCTGAGCCGGATAATGCTATTGCTCTGGACTCTATATCTGTTTTTTCTGGAAAAGAAATAGGGTATTCAAAGTCAAATTGAGCAAATCCATTAGCTAAAGATAACTCTGCTCCGACTCGCATAACGCCGCCAAAAGGGCGAAAACAAAGTTGGCCTTTAACTGAATGGTTTGTGTTTGCACCGGCGGCTGAAAACGTGCCCGCATCTATGTACGCGGTATAGCCCGCAGGCACCGTCCAAACCGTCATTAGGGTTTGATTGGCTCCCAACGGAATTTTCGCGTAAACAGTCGCAGGGACACCTGCCGTAACAACTCCAACCCCAACATAAATATCACCAGCGGCAGTATCGCCAGAGCCAGCAGTGTTAACGAAAGAACGAAATACACGGATGAAACTGTTCGTGGTAAGAACTTCAGTCTGTCCATTTAGCGTGACCACCTCAGAAAGTTCGTTGTAATTAGCGTCTAGTCCGCTAACTGTAACTGTGCGAGCGCCAGTACCTAAAGCCGTGTCGTTATTGCTAGAACTTGAAACTTTCATGACAGAAGCAGCGCTGGGGTATACGTATATACCGCCTTGGCTCCATACCGTCTCTAAAGCGGCATCCACCACTGGATTTGAGCCAAACTTAAATAAGGTTTTGTGGCAGGCAATTTGCCCCCGAGCCACTTGTAAATTAAATGGCTCGTACAACCCCATGCGGGTTATCGAGGAGGGTACGCCTCTAGGTGCAGTCATTTTATTTTCCTATGCGGAGCAACTTTTTTAGCCACGCCTTTAGGTTGAGCCACAAACTGTTTGCCTGCGGCTTTTCCTGCACGCTTGGCGCGGGTGGTTGCGGCGTACTCTTGCGGGGAGAGCGCTTTGATGGCGCTAGAGGGGAGGTATCTTTCCCCTGTCGCATTCGATCCTTGCGTAGAAGGTTTGCCACTCTTAGTTCTCCACTTTTGTTGAGTCCATGCTTTCAGACTTTGCTGCGGCTTTTTCAAATTCGACATATCGTTCTCTTTGCCTAATCTTCCTAAAGTCTTCGGCTGTACTAATTAACCAGTCAAATACGTTTCCATCAGTCTCGGCGTCGTACACTGGGAACCTAATCTTTGTACCCACCGCCTGCTTTCTTATACTGCATAGCCAGCATCTGAGCCTTACGAGCGCTCCATTGACCCGGAGCACCGCCCTTTCCACCAGCTTTAATACGCTCAAATAATGACTTGCGCATACCAGGTTTGGTGTAATTACCAGCCTCGTTTACCTTAGACTCACCACCCTTGGCAAATCGCTTAGTCAACTTTACTCCGCCACCGGTAATCTCTCCCTTGGTGCTCATGCCCTTTGGCTTGGCGGCATAGCCCTCAAGGTAGCCCTCAATATCCAAATCCTTGCCAAGTTTTTTTGTCAGAGAAGCCCGTCCACCAAGACCTGCGCCGTACTCATCTGCGCTGCCTCCGCCTGTAACTCGCATCGAATAATCGCTTTCTACAGGCTTTGGAACACGACCACCTTCGGCATACATCTTGACCTCATTTGGATCATCTTTACGATGAATCGTCTTGGCCTTCGGCATCTTAGAAGGGTTGATAATCCCCATTCCCCGGCTTGGTCTCATTTAGCAGTACCGTCCGCCTTTAGCCATTTTTTTGACAGCCCCGCCTTTTTTCATGGCTACCATTTTGGTATCAGTTTTACCTTTCTTAGCAACCCCATCGGCAGTTTTATGACCGCTAGCCAAACCGCCACCAGCCATCTTGACTTTGCCGCCATGCTTCATTCCTAGGCTACCCATTTGAGCAGGTTTGGGCATTTGCTTCTTAAGCCCACCAGCTTCCATGCCTGCTTCTTTCATCTCATGCTTGACCATCGACTTGGGAGCACCCTTTTTCTTCATAAAGGACACTTCCTTTTTTGCCATTGCCTTTGACTCTTTCATGACTCCACCTTCCTTTTTAGTGAACTCTTTACCTACGGACGTTGGTACGCCCACCTTTTTTGCAAACTTTGGGTTATGAGCCACAGCCTGCATAAACCTTTCTTGTTTCGCTGATACGCTAGGCACGGGTCTTACCCCGGATTGCTATGCCATCAGCCCGTTTGGAAGCTGAAGATACTTTGCCTCCTTTTTTAAAAGTCTTTTGACCCGATAACATACCTGAAAGAGCTTTAAACCCAGCACCTGCGTCAAAAGATTTAGGCCCCATATCAGCAGTTGTTGTGCTGCTTGTGCTGTCTAAACGGCCCGGACGACTCATTGTTGGGTCAAAAATAGTAGATGGATCAGCCTTTACTATCTTGTTAAACCCTAAACCAGATCCTAAATCAGACCCTGCTCCAGAGCCGTATTTAATGCTATTAGCCATACCATCTACTTCACCCATAAGTGAATTTGCGGTATCTGCAATGCCAGACAGGCCACCTTCTGCGTATTTTTTAACTTTCTTTTTCATACTATTTTTCCTTGGGTCTTGCCCTTGATAGCAACACCATCAGCCCGTTTGGAGGCAGACGATACTTTGCCACCCTTTTTCATTCCAACTTTATTTTGTTCTTTTTTAATATCTTCTTCAGATAATCTGCTAAATGTAGTTGGGAGAGAAGTTCCAACCTTACCTTCTTCTTTTGCTTTTTCTGCGGCGGCGACTTGGTCAGCGGCTATTTTACGAGCCACTGACTTAACGCTATAAAACCCTTCGGTAGAAGGTGGCGCTGAATCTATGGTTTGTTTCATTTTCTGCTTCAAATCAAGCATCGGAGACTCAGTTTCTGGACTACCTTCTACAGATTTTTTTAGCGATCTAAACGTTGCCATATCACACCATCTTTCCTCGGGTTTTACCCCTCATAGCTACACC
>Ga0315903_10006570_pt1 | contig 14802 bp, 29 predicted proteins | sample LakEriMetagenome_7_FD_203524 | JGI IMG/M metagenome (GOLD analysis project Ga0315903, IMG submission 203524) | Freshwater fungal communities from buoy surface, Lake Erie, Ohio, United States - Buoy 2 MA119 | ecosystem: Environmental > Aquatic > Freshwater > Lake | place: USA: Lake Erie, Ohio...
GACCGAGGCGTACATCGATCTCCAAGCCGGACTCTGGTCTAACACGGCAGCCATTACGTCTCTGTCTGTCAGCGTGCTCACGGGCGGCGGCAGCAACTGGAAGGCCGGATCATCGGCCTACCTGTACGGCATCACGAAAGCATAGGAGAAACCATGTCACACCCCATCGCCGTGATCGTTGATTGCACGGACGGCACCGTGACCGAGAGGCCGCTCACAGCGGACGAGATCGCCATTCGAGAGGCTGACGCCGCCGCCGCTGCCGAGGCCGAGGCCGAGCGACAGGCTGCCGAGGAGGCCAAGGCTGCCGCCAAAGCATCGGCTGTCGCCAAGCTCGCCGCCCTGGGCCTGACCGAGGAAGAAGCCGCCGCCCTAGTCGGGGCGTGAACCTAGGGATTGATTACGCCAGTCCCTAACGTAAGAGTTTCGGACATCGGCACGAGCCTGCCGATTGGTGGCCCAGACGCCGACAAGCCACTAGGCCAGGCGCCGAATCGGCACGACCTTTCCGCTTCTCATTGGTGGGCCATGAGCTCGGGCTATGAGAAGTGTCAGCCCACCGTGCCACCCTTGGCCGTGGAGTAGTACGCCCATAACTAAATAGGAACCTCGCGCACGCCCTCGACCACGTCGGGGGCGTTTCCATTTGGGGAGACACATGGAGCCGTGGCACCACACCGACCAATTCACCCTCTACCGGGGTGAGGCGCTGTCCGTCCTCGCCAGCCTTCCCACCGGGAGCGTTGACGCGGTCATCACCGACCCGCCCTATTCCAGCGGCGGACTCATGCGCAATGACCGCAGCGTCGACCCGTCAGCTAAATACCGGGGATGGAGCCAGGACGAGACTGGCAAGAGCGTGGCCCCCAAGAGCACCTACGACACCTTCACCGGCGACAACAGGGACCAGCGGTCCTACCTATTCTGGTCCGCGCTATGGCTAAGTGAGTGTCTTCGCATCACTAAGCCCGGTGGCACCCTGCTCACCTTTACCGACTGGCGGCAGCTTCCCATCTCCACCGACGCCATCCAGGCGGGCGGCTGGGTCTGGCGAGCCATCGCCGTCTGGGATAAGGGCGTCGGCAGACCCGTCAAGGGCCGCTTCCGCAACCATGTTGAGTACCTGTTGTGGGCCACCAAAGGTGCCGCCCCACAGCGTGAGGGCGTCTACCTCAACTCGGTCCTTCGCTACTCGTCCCCCACCCACAAGGACCGGCAGCACCTCACTCAAAAGCCTGTGGACCTGTTGCGCTACGTCATGCCGCTAGTTGAGCCTGGTGGCGTGGTGCTTGACCCGTTCATGGGCTCAGGCACCACCGGGGTCGCCGCGCTCTCAGAGGGGCGCACCTTTATTGGCGTGGAGATGGTGGACGAATACGCCAACATTGCCCGCGACCGACTGACAGCAGCGGCCCATGACCAGCAACTCACCCTCGACGCATCGGCCTAGCCTCGTCCTAGAGCTCCCGCCCGACCGGTGGGTCTACTGCCTCGCCTGCCAGAAGCCTTGGCCGTGCGGCGACGCCCCGCCCGACTCGTGGCGGCAATAACTTGCCAATTCACGACAATCCCGCGACACGCCGCAATGTCAGCCGCCTGTGTCATCCTCGCAGTCGGGGAGGTATCACCTGTGCGAATCGGCTCACTCTTTAGCGGCTACGGCGGCCTAGACATGGCCGTCAGCTCAGTGCTGGGCGGCTCTGTCGCCTGGCACGTTGAGTACGACAAGGCACCCTCCCGCATCCTTGCCCACCACCACCCCGACGTGCCCAACTACGGCGACGTAACGGCGGTGGACTTTACAACCATTGAGCCCGTTGACGTGCTGACAGGCGGCTACCCATGCCAGCCCTTCTCCCACGCCGGCCTGCGGAAAGGCACCGACGATGACCGACACCTCTGGCCCCACGTTCTACGCGCCATTAGGGAAATGGGACCGCGACTCGCAATCTTGGAAAACGTCCGAGGCCACCTCTCTTTGGGCTTTGACGCTGTCCTCGCTGACCTTGCCAACCTGGGGTGGTCTGCACGATGGGGAGTTGTGCGAGCATCCGACGCCGGAGCTTGCCACCAGCGCGCTCGACTATTCATCGTTGCCTACCCCGACAGCGTCGGACACCAATGGGGCGGGGCCGCACGGGGAAGGCGGCGCGGACCTGCGGACAGCCGTGGCGCAACTACCGACGCCGACCTCGCGGGACTGCAAGGGCCACAATCAGCGCAGGGACGACACCTGCCTCACGGGAGCCCTGCTTCCGACGCCGACCTCCCAGGCGGCCAAGCACGGGGAACTCAGCCCCGTCGAGCGCCAGGGCAACAGGCCACAGGACAACGGCAACCTATGGGTCGTGATGCCGCGACTCGCGGAGGAGGCGCTACTTCCGACGCCAGCGGTCAACGACATGGGCGAGGGCAAGACGCTGCAATGGTGGGACGACTGGGCGCCACGGCAGATGTCATCGGACGGGAGGCCAGCGCCGCACGGGAAGTCGCTGGCGATAGAAGCCCTCAGGGCATCGCATGGGGCGACTACGGCCCCGCCATCGCCCGATGGGAACACGTCACCGGACGACCAGCACCAACCCCAACTGAGCCTGGACGTACAGGGAATCCCCGCCTAGCCCCACGATTCGTGGAATGGATGATGGGCCTGCCCGATGGTCACGTCACGGACCCCGCCATCGGCATCAGCCGCAATGACCAACTCAAGGCGCTAGGGAATGGCGTCGTACCCCAGCAGGCAGCCCTAGCCCTTGACGTACTTCTCAAGGGCACGCCGTATGACATCCGACAGGGACTCGCCACGGTCTAGTGCCTTGGACATGGCAGCGTGCCAGAGGTCATCTGGCACGCGCACGTTACGGCTAGGGGTCTTTGGGGCGTTAGGCATTGTTGGGCTCATGCTGGAAAAGGTCGCTATCGGCAGGCTCGCCGATCTCAATGCACATGAGCATGTAGGTGGTCTGCTCCTCGCCACCGTGGATGGCGCAGAACTCGCGCCACGGCTTCATGTTGGCGGGGTCTGTGATGTAGACACGATCTGCGCCGCCGTGACCGTCCTGCTCAATGGTGCCAATCTTGACGCCATTGGCAAGCAGGTTGGCCGTCCAAGCGATGCCCTGTGAGTGCTCCATGCAATCGGTGGTCTGCATTTCGTAGGTGGTCATTTGGTCCCCCAATCTGTGCCGCCTGTCTGGCGGGTGTAGGTACACCGTAAGCCCGTGTAGATACACCCGTCAAGCCTAATCGGGAAATGTCCGTTTCGGGCGAGTCCCGTCGCTAAACGCTGCGTTGAGAACGGGGGCGCCCATGACCTGCGACTACTGCGATCACGAGTTTGAGCCCACACAGACCCGTTGGCTCTGCCCAGCGTGCAAGGCCAAACACCCGTGCTGCGACGGGGCACCCCTTCCAGTTACCCAGGAGATAGAGAGTGGACACGCCGCAGATAGACGACTTCCTGCTGTGGGCCGCGACGATCGTGGTCGCCGTTACCGCAATAGCCGGCGGCCTCGTCGCCCTTTACCGCCTCCTGACCGGGGCACTCAATAAGCGCCTCGACGACATCTCCTCCCAGTTGCGCCGCAACGGCGGCACGAGCCTCCGCGACGCTGTCGACCGCATCGAGGAGCGCACCCAAGTACTGCACACCGACGTCCGCGAGTTGCGCGAGCGGCTCGACGACCACATCACCTGGCACCTAGAGAAGGACACGAAATGACATTCCGTGAATGGTTCGCCACCAGCCCCCTAGCCTCCTGGCTGCGCGTCTTCGGCGCCGTCATCCTGTCCGCAGCCGTCGCCGACTGGTCCACCAAGGGCAGCATTGACCTCGGCGCCTGGCAGACCTGGGTCATCGCCGGCCTGGTCTCCGCGCTCCCCACCGCGATGCGCTACCTCAACCCCGCCGACGTCGAGTTCGGTCGCGGCTCTTGGCGTGACGACCGCTTCGACGTGTGGGCAGACGAGGACGAGGCGTGAGCACCTACACCGCCACGCAGCTGCGACGCGCCCTCCGCAAGTCCGGCCTCACCGTCGGCTACGCCGAAGGCTGGGACTCCCACGACATCGACCCCTTCGGGATGTCCCCCACCGCCGGGGTCGTTATGCACCACACCGCCAACGGCGGCGCCAAAGGCAACAACCCCAGCCTCTACTGGCAGATCCGAAACGAGTATTACCCCGTTCGCGCAGCTCACTGCAACATCGGGCGCGACGGGCTCGTCACGATCATCGCCGCCAGGGGCGCCTACCACGCCGGCGCCTGCACTAGGCCCGAAGGTGGCATGAACCTTGGCGGCACCTGGGTGCCGTCCTCCAGCGGCAACAAGATGCTCTTCGGCATCGAGATCGAATCGGCCGGCACCAGCCCCGCCACCAACGCCCCCGTCAACTCCACCGACGGCTACACCCGTGAGCAGGTCCGCGCCGCCACCATGCTCGCCGCCACCCTCTGCGAACTCATGGGCGTTGACGCCAAGTGCGTCATCAACCACAAGGACTGGGCACCAGGGCGCAAGAACGACACCCTCCTGCCCATCGAATTCTGGCGCAAGAAAGTCAAGCGCCAGCTGCTCGCCAATAAAGCGAAGCGCCTCATTACTGGCGGGTAACACCGCCAAACGGAAAGGCAGTCATGTCCCTGCTCGACACCCTGTCCGATCCCCAGTACGTCCCCAAGCGCGGCCCCGCCTGCACCGTCCACCTCACCATGAAGCAAATGGACAAGGCCACGCTAGAGAAGTTCACCGCCGCGATGGCTAACCCCAGCGCCGCCGGCACTCTCATCGCCGAAGCCCTCCAAGAGCTCGGCTTCAAGGTCCGCGCCGACGCGATCCAACGTCACCGACGGAGGGCTTGCCGCTGTGGCATCGCTTGAGGAACTTGCTGCCGCGTCCCCTGACGGGCAGGTGCCCAACGCCAGCCTCCCCTCTGGCTGGGCGCCCTCTGTCACATATGACCCCTCGGGTAGGGCCGAGGTGGTCACCCTCGGCGCCGGCCAGCCAGGCGACGAGTCAACGTGGACTGACGAAGTCCGAGCGTTAGGCGTTGACGTTCCGCCCGGCTGGTCGGCCCGACTCGTCCAGGTCTCCCACGACCCCAAAGCCTGGGTCCGCAACGCCCAAGGCGAAGACGCCGTCACCGAGCCAGTCACCCGCCGCAAGTACGTCGTCGAACCCACCCGCGCCCCCGCCGTCGACGTCGACGAACTAGTCGCCGCCATCGGCAAAAAGCGCCCCAAGCTGCGACCCGCCACCGGCGACGCCTGGGCATACGTCCACACCATCGCCGACTGGCAAATCGGAAAGACCGCCTACGGCATGGGCAGCGAGCAAACCACCCAGCGCATCCTTGACGGCCTCGACGCCTCCCTCACCCGCTACAAGGCCGAGAGCAAACGCCGCCCCATCGGCACCGTCGTCCTCGCCAGCCTCGGCGACCTCTGCGAAGGCACCACCAGCCAAGGCGGCGCCGTTCACCTCACCGCCGACCTCGGCCTCACCGAGCAGCTGCGCGTCATAAGGCGCCTACTCCTCGAACACGTCAAAGAATTTGCCCAGGTCGCCGAGCAGGTCATCGTGCCCACCGCCCCCGGCAACCACGACCAAGCCCACCGGCTCATGGGCATCACCGCCCCCGCCAACGACTCCTTCGCCGTAGACGCCTCCATGCAGGTCGCCGACGCCCTCCACCTCGCCGGCGGATACGACCACGTCCACATCGTCACCCCCGATGTCGACGACCTCACCGTCACCATTGAGGCCGAAGGCACCATCATCGGCTGCGCCCACGGCCACCAATTCCGCGGACCCGACAAGGCCCAAGACTGGTGGGCCAAACAAGGCCACGCCCGGCACCGCATCGGCCAAGCCCACCTCCTGCTCTCCGGGCACTGGCACCACTTCCGAGTCTCCGACGACTCCGGCCGCGTCCACATCGGCTGCCCCACCGTCGACCCCGGCTCGCCTTGGTACGACCAGCGCAACGGCGGCGGCCCCCAGCACGGCGTACTCACCCTGCTCACCCGCGCGGGAGCCTGGACCGGATTGGAAATCCTGTGAAGCCCATTGACCCCACCATCGCCACCGACGCCATCCACGTCGTCAACGGCCCCCGCCAGCGCGACTACGCCCACCCCCGCATCAACTTCCAGCGCATCGCCGACCTGTGGAGCCCCATCTTTGGTATCACCGTGACACCAGAGCAAGTGGCCTTGGCAATGATCCAGGTGAAAGTGGCCCGCGAGATCAACCGCCACACCCGCGACAACCTCGTCGACCTCGTCGGCTACACCCTCACCCTCGACGCCTGCCGGGAGGACTAATGAGCCAGCCAGTAAGCCTCTGGATGAGCCTCCGCTTCGGCCAGCTTGAGGTCAACTTCAGCGCCGACGAAGTCTCCGGCTACGCCCCCGACGTCGCCAACGACATGGCCCTCCACGTCGTCAAAGCCTTCTCAGAGGGCATCGCCGAGCTGCGCTCCCACGGCGTCATCGGCACCATCGACGACGACGACGACACCACGGACGACACCGAGGACGACGACGACCAGTAGCCCCCAAAGCCAGCGGCCCCCCAACCCTCACAAAGGGAAGGGGGGCCGCTTTCTGGCGTTTCAGACCGCCCAAGCACCCACCGCAGCGTGCAGGTCATCGTCGTTGACGTGCGTGTAAATCTCCGTCGTGGCGATGGAGGCGTGCCCGAGGAGTTGCTGCACCGAGCGGATGTCGTGCGATGCCCGGTAGACGTTGCCCGCGAAATAGTGGCGCAGCGAGTGAGCCGACCATTTCCCCGGCAACGCCCGAGCAATACGGCGCCCCATCGCATCCGGCGTAATCGGACCGCCGTCCACGCTCGGGAACGCATAGCCGCCCCGCTCCTGCACCTTGCGCAGCGGCTCAACCAGCATCGGGTGGATCGGCACCCGACGCGTCTTCGAGCCCTTCCCCGTCACCGTCAACATGCGGTCACCGATCTGGTCGGCGTGCAGGTTGGCAATCTCCGCCCGCCTCAGACCGGCGTAGGCCGCCAGCATGATCGCCAGCCGGTCCCGCTCATGCGCCCCCTCAAGGGCCGTGAGAAGGGCGTCCTGCGGGGCCTCCTTGATAGCCCGAGGCGGCATCTTGATCGTCCTGGTCTTGGCCGTCGGGTCAGCGTCCAGGCGCCCCGACTCCATCGCCCAGCGGTAATACGACTTCAGACTTGCCCTAGCCGACAGTTTCGTGGCTGGCTTCCAGCCAGGGTTCTCTAGCCACTTGATGACGGTCTCCGGCGTCGCCGTGTCGAGGTCGTGATCCCGACAGAACCGCCTGAGGTGGTGGATGCGTAGGGCGATGGTGCCCTCACTGAGGTTCCCGGCGCGTAGCCAGGAGGCGAACTCGGCGAAAGGGCTCATTTGCCGCCCCCCGCCCGCTGGAGAAGTTGCTTGTCGTTCCATTCTTTCTCCCCGAAATTTGGTTGCTGGTACGCATCCACATCTACCGCCTTCAATCTGCGCAGGCGCGTGAGTGTTCGGAAATTGATGGTTCGCGAAAAGGAATTACTGGACAACAACACGCCCGACGTGAGGCAGTTTTTTATAACGAAATCGTTATAAACGATTTTTCCAGTTTGTTCCTTTTTGCTCCCGCACCTGGACTCGAACCAGGAACCACTCGATTGAGGGTCGTAAGTCCGTGTCCGTAATCACGCAGGTGGTCGGTCGACCGCCTAGCCCTATGTTTACACGGGTTTTCGCAATTTAGGGACCCCCGCCACCTTGGGGTTGTCTGTGGGAAATGCGTTACCCCACCGAAATTCCTTCGTCAAGAACCAAATACCCGGTCATTGACCGGTCAGACCTTGTGACGATCCCTTGACTTTCTGATTTTCGGCTACACCTTTCCCACGCCCTGCGGCCGTCCCCCCGACGCAGAGCGGCACGGCGGAGGTGGCCGAGATCCACTCTCCAGTTGGTCGGTCCCATCGGCCACCTCCGCCCCTAACCAGGGAGGGAGGGGGAACCAATGACCGAAGCCATCGTGATCGCCGCCGGCATCCTGCTGAGCGGCCTCGCCATCGCCTACGGCCTCCAGGTCCGTGCGGAGTTCCACGAGCGCGACCGCTGGCGGCGCTTCCAGCAGTCGATGCGTGGCGGCGGCCGAAATCAACCCCTCCCCAAAAAGGAGGACTAATGGACCCCGCACTCATCACCGCCCTCATCTCCTCGGGCACCGCCGCCGTGGCCGCCTTCGTCGCCTACTGGGCCGGGGTCGGCCAGGCCGAGAAGCGGCACAAGGCCCGTGAGGCCGCCCTGCTCGACGACCTCGACGACGCCATCCACGTCCTTGTGGACATGGCCGCCTCCCACCACCCCGCCGGGCGCCACCTGCGCCTGCTCACCCCCGAAGGAGCCTGACATGACTAGCCTCACCGACCCCACCCCCGACGACGACGACACCTACCCGCCCGCGTACCGCGAACTCGTCGAGCCGTCCCAGCCCACCCCAAAGGCAATCCGCGCGTGGGCGCTGGAGAAGGGGCTCGTCGTCGGCAAGCGCGGTCGCATCCCCGCCGACGTGCAGCTCGCCTACCAGGAGTCCACCCGCTCATGACTCTCTTGCGCGTTGACGTCCACGGCCTTCCTGCCCCGCAGGGCAGCAAGAGGCATGTGGGCGGCGGCCGCATGATCGAGGCGTCCAAGAAGGTCGGGCCGTGGCGGGAAGCCGTCGTCCGCGCCTGCGTAGCAGACGACATCGCCGGGCGACGGCTTGATGAACCCCTCACCGTCTCGGTGGAGTTCCTGCTCCCACGGCCGAAGCATCACTTCAAGGCCAGCGGGCAGGTGCGTGACTCCGCCCCCGAGCACGTCACCACCGTCCCCGACGTCGACAAGCTTCTTCGCTCCACGCTGGACGCCCTCACCACCGCCGAAGTCATCGTCGACGACTCCCGCGTCGTCGCCGTCTGGGCCGTGAAGAAGTACGCCAAAGCCCAGGCCGGCGCCGTCATCACCATCGAGTCATACGAGGAGCTGGACTAATGATGTGTCTGACTGCCGCTCTACTTGCCGCCACGGTTGCTGTATCGCCCATTGCGGCACCGGCGAAGGCGCCGAAGCCGTGCAAGGACCGCGTCGTGGCGTGGATCGACAAGGCGGGCTTCACGGGCATCGAGCGCCGGGTCGCCTGGTCAATTGCCCAAAGAGAGTCCAACGGCAACCCGAACGAGTCGTCCTACCCGGACCTCGGAATCGTCCAACTCAATGCGCCTTCGTGGCAGCACACCAAGTATTGGCCCGCCAACGTCTACGACCCCGTCCAGTCCTTCACCGCCATGCGCCGCATGGTGCGCGACATGAACTGGCAGCCCTGGGGTCTGCACGTCAAGCGCGGCCAGGTCACCTACGACTTCTCCGCCTACGGCGGCTGGTCGGCGTGGCACCACCAGAACTGGATCGTTGAGCCCTTCGAGCGCTACTGGCGCCAATTTCCCAAGGCCTGCCGATGACGTGCGGCGTCTGCTCAGGCAAGGGCTGGAACTACGTCCCCGACGGCGGCGGCTGCGTCGCCCGCGAACCCTGCGACTTCTGTGAGGCATGGAATGACTGCGTTCAACGTGCGCAACATGCTCGACCCCGTCAAGACCTCCCGCGAGGAGGGCAGGCTCCAAGGCCGCAAAGAGATGCGCGACCAGATCCGCGACCAGTTAGCCACCTTCGCCTCGCGCCACCCCGAGCCAGTAGTGAGTGACGAGCTGTGGACGTTTGTGAACTGGATTGAGCGGGAGCCACTGTCATGACCAAACACCAGCCCATGCGCGCCTGCGACCGTTGCGGCAAAGAACGCATTGTCCGCGCCGACCGGCGCAACTACTGCCACGAATGCCGCGAGCAAGGCCTACGCCCCATCGCCAACTGGATGGAGCACGGTGCCTGCCGCAACGACCACCACTCCCCCGACTGGTGGTGGCCCGACAACTCAGACCCCGCCAACTCGGCCACCCAACTGGCCCTCAACATTTGCCGCTATTGCCCCGTCCGCGACCTCTGCCTCGACTACGCCATCCAGCACAAGGAAGACCACGGCATCTGGGGTGGACTGCTGCCCGCAGGACGCCACGCCCTTGCCAAGCAGCGCCGACGCCACCGGGGCGTGGCCTAATGCCGCGACTCATTCCCGACACAGATGACCTGGCCCGCATGACGCCAGCGCAGAAAGCCAAGATCCGCCGCTACATCGCACGCGTCGCCCTAGAACTAGACAACTACGCAGGCGAACTCATTGACAGCAGACGGGCGCAACGTCAGCGCGACCTCGTCGCCTGGGGTGAGGCCATCCGGCGGCACGCCCGCAACCTTGAGGCCGCCCGACCGCCTGAGCCGCCACACCTGATTGAAGCCCGCCGCCAGACCCTCCTCGACGCCACCCGATAGGAGCACCATGTTCACCCCACCTGCGCGCCGCATAGACAAAATGGCCTTCGGCAAGCCCACCCACTACTACGAAGATGCCAACGGCAAGCGCATCCCCGGCGTCACCACCATCCTCAACGAAGGCCTACCTAAGCCAGCCCTCATCAACTGGGCCGCCAACGCCACCGCCGAAGCGGCCGTCAACCGCTGGGACGAACTTACCGACATGGGCCCAGCCGACCGGCTCAAGATCCTCAAGGGCGCCCGATACGAGGACCGCGACGCCGCCGCCAAACGCGGCACCGAAGTCCACGCCCTCGCCGAGAAACTTCTCTTGGGTCAAGAGATCACCGTGCCCGACGAGCTGCGCGGTCACGTTGAGTCATACGTCCGCTTCCTTGACGACTGGAACCCTGTCCCGATCCTCACCGAGGTCACCGTCGTCAACTACACCCACGGCTACGCCGGAACCCTAGACATGATCGCGGGATTCTCCGCCACCAACGCCCTCGCCGACATCAAGACCACCCGCTCCGGCATCTACGGCGAAACCGCGTTGCAGCTCGCCGCCTACCGCTACGCCGAGGTCTACCTCGACGGGCAAGGCGGCGAACACCCACTCCCCGACATTGACGACACCTGGGCCATCTGGGTCCGCGCCGACGGATACTCCGTCATCCCCGTCAACACCTCCCCCAGCGTCTTCGACGACTTCCGTCGCGTCGCCGCCACCTCCCGCGCCGCCAAGCGCCTCTCGTCCTACGTCCTCCCCGAACTGGAGCCCACCCATGTCTGACCTTGTAAAGCGTGACACCGACGGCTGGGCAGCCGTCCTCCCGGCCGTAGGAGACCTGGCCGGCAAAGTCGCCCAGACCGAGTTCGTTCCCGACGCCATGCGCGGCAAACCCGCCGTGGTAGCAGCTGCGATCCTGTACGGGCGCGAACTCGGTCTGGAGCCCATGACCTCCCTGCGCAGCGTCAACATCATCAAAGGCCGCCCCGCCCTCACCGCCGAAGCAATGCGCGCAATGGTGCTCGCCGCCGGCCACGACATCCGATTCCAAGAAATGACCTCGGCACGCTGCGTCATCGTCGGGCGCCGCAAAGGCCAAGACGACACCACCACCGTCACCTTCACAATGGACGACGCCAAGAAAATGGGCGTCGGAGGCGGTCAGCAGTACGCCAAGATGCCCCGCCAAATGCTCGCCGCCCGAGCCACCAGCGAGCTCTGCCGCCTCATCTTCGCCGACGTCATCGGCGGCCTCATCTCCGACGTAGAAGCCGAAGACGCCGACCCCGGCGAAACCCTCGCCACCGTGACCCCCATGACCACCGCGAGGCGCAAGACACCAGTCAAGGCCGAGCCGAAGGCAGCCGAGCCGATCCCACCCACGCCCATCGACGACGAGCCCGTCCTTGACGACGACGTCATTGAAGCCGAGATCGTGGAAGAGCCCCAAGCCTCAGCCGACCCTGTCCTCAACGTGATGGACCAGGCGATCGTCAACGTCACCGACGTCATGGACGCCGAGATCATTGACGAGCGCGCCAGCGGACCCGCCGCCGCCCGAGAAGCCCTCAAGCGCGCCCAAGGTCCCAAGCCGGAAGGCGTCATCACCGCCAAGCAACTTAAAGCCCTCCAAGCCGGATTTGTCGCCTGCGGCATCACCGACCGCGACCAGCGCCTCGCCATCGCCGCCAGCCTCGCCGGCCGACCCGACCTCGCCACCGCCAACGACCTCACCGCCGCCGAAGCCAAAGACGTCCTCGACGGCCTCGGCTTCGCCCAAGCCACCGACAACCCCCTCGCCACCCTCAAGGAGGCAACATCGTGAGCATCTACCTGCCCGGCTTCAAGGCCCGCCTCGGAGCCGACCCCGAACTCACCACCAGCAGCAACGGCTCCGCCATCTGCAAGATCCGCGTCGTCACCAACCGTCGCCGCATGGTTGACGGCGACTGGCAAGACACTGACACCAGCTGGTGGCAAGTCACCTGCTTCGGCAAGACCGCCGAGAACGCCGCCGCCACCCTCGTCAAAGGCGACCTCGTCATGATCGAAGGCCGCGTCAAGCAGCGCGAATGGGAAAAGGACGGGGTCAAGCGCACCACCGCCGAAGTCAACGCCGACGAGGTCGCCAAAGTCTGCAAAGCTGGATGGAAAGCGCCAGCCCAGGAAGGCAGCCCCGACCCCTGGGCCGCTGAAGCAGCGCCCTTCTGATGGCCGTCGACACCTACACCGGCAGCCTCCTTGACCTCATCGCCGACGATCACATCCACGCCGACGACCGAGCCGAGATAGAGCGGGTCATCCTCGCGGTCGCCCTGGAATACGACGGCCACATCGACCCCAACACCGTCCGACGCCGCCTCCCAACATGGGTCCAGCCGCAACTGGTCGGCCCCACCTACCGCGCCCTCTGCCTAGCCCGAGAAATAGAACCCGCAGGCTGGACAACCAGCACCGACACCCGCGGCAGAAACTCAGGAAAACCCGCCCGCACCTACCGCCTGGTGCCCGAAAAGGACAAGGAAGTGCCCTTCTAATGGCTATGCCGTGGGTCAGATTGGACACAGGATTGCCCGATCATCCGAAGATTCTGGCCCTCATCGAGGCCAAAAAACAGCGCGCCGCCCTCGTCTACGTCTTTGGATTGGCCTACTCAGGACGCCACGAAACCGACGGCTTCGTGCCCAAAATGGCCCTGCCATTCCTCCACGCCACACCAGCTGACGCCAACGCCCTCGTCGATCTAAGGCTCTGGCACCACACCGAAGGCGGCTATCAGATCAACGACTGGGACGAATATCAGCCCACGTCAGAAGCGTCACGGCACCGCCAAGAAAGCCTCAAGCGGGCCAGCCGCAAAGGCGGCTGCATCAAGAACCACGGCCCCAACTGCGGATGCTGGAAGACCGACCCCACACCTGCCTAATGCCACCTGCCTCATGCCACCTGGCACATGGCAGTGCCATGACGAGTGCCTACGGACGGACGGACGGACGGACTTACGGACGTAGTAGTTACTTCCGAGGAAACATGACTCTTAGTTACGCGCGCGAAAGGAAACCAAATTGAGCGCCGAAACCAACTGCCAACTCCCCCACCGCGAACCCAAAAGCGCCGTCGACGGCACCCTCGTCTGCCCCGGCCACACCCGCTGGCTCAGAGAATCCATCGACGACGTCGTCGTCACCTACGCCTTGTTGCCCGACTTCTACGAGCCCGGCACCGCCGTAGACGACGGCCACCAGGTCAAAGGCAAGCGCGTTGACCCACCCGCCCCCGTCCGCCTCGACGTCGTCGCCCTCCTTGACCGGCGCACCATCGCCCGGCACCCCGGCGACATCGTCCCCGTGCTCGCCATCCTTGAGGCCTGGGCGCGACTCGTCCGCGAGGAGCGCAAGGTCCAGCCGTGCCGAGCCCAAGCCACCGTTACTAGCGAGGCCGGCACCCTCCTCGGCCATCTAGACTGGATCATCTGCCAGCCCTGGGTGGACGAGCTCGCCCGAGAGATCCGCGAAGTCAAGTCCGCACTGCACTCGGCGATTGGTGACCATGCGCCTCGACCCGTCGGCACCTGCCCAGTTATTCACCCTGAGCTTGGCGAGTGCGGCGGCAAGCTTTACCAAGACCGATACGGCGGAATGTCAGTCACCTGCCGCAAATGCGGAGAGACCTGGGGCGAGACCGAGCTGCGTCGCCTTGGACTAATGACCCAAGCGATTTGACAATGACGCTCGCATCCATCATTCTGGGCGTGGCGAAGTATGCCTGCACCCGGTTAGCCGACATCGGCTGCCGGGTTCTGTCATTCAAGGGAGAGGACATGGCGCCGCAGACAACCACCCGCGCCAAGCCCGACCCTGCCCAGCCCATCGTCACCGTCGAAGACATCGACGAAGCCCTCGTCTACACCAGCCTTCGTGCGCAGCGCGACGACGACTGGCACCGATGGGCCGACGCCCTCCTCGACCAGCGCAACCGCATCGCCCGCTCCGGCCCACGCCGCGAGACCAGAGTCACGCAACCCAACGAGTACCCCGAGCGCTAATGACCATGCGGCGCCCATGCCTTGACTGCGGGCAGCTGACAGCAAGCAAGACCAGATGCGACGAGTGCAGACGAGCCAAGGACCGGGCCCGACTCCGGCCCCACTATCGCGGCGACTACCCACGACGAGCCAAGGCAGTCAGGGAATCGCCAGGGCCCTGCTGGATCTGCGGCAGCGCAGACCTGCAACCAGGAGACATCTGGACGGCAGACCACGTCGTTCCCGCTGACACCGCCAGCCCACTTGCCAAGGCTCATCGACGCTGCAATTCCGCACGCGGCAACCGCGTAGCACCCCCCCACGCATAGCCCGGAGTGGGTCGGAATGTGGACAACCTGTGGACAACCCCGAC
>Ga0315903_10006571_pt1 | contig 14798 bp, 22 predicted proteins | sample LakEriMetagenome_7_FD_203524 | JGI IMG/M metagenome (GOLD analysis project Ga0315903, IMG submission 203524) | Freshwater fungal communities from buoy surface, Lake Erie, Ohio, United States - Buoy 2 MA119 | ecosystem: Environmental > Aquatic > Freshwater > Lake | place: USA: Lake Erie, Ohio...
CCGCCGGAGCTGGTGGAGGACGCCGACCCCGGCGGCACTGAGAAGCGACAGAAGCTCGCCAAACGCGAGGACTGCAAGGAAGCCATCCGCCTCCTGCAGATGGATGTGGAGCCGGACAAGATCCTCGAGCGGCTGCCTGGCCTCAGCGCCGCTGACCTGAAGAGCCTGAGCCAGCTTTGCGAGGAAGACGTTCTCGGCTCCCGCTGGGCCTTGAAGCGCATCGGCCCCTTCACCTGCGAGGGCACTAGCGACTGGATCCCCAACCGCTCCTCCCCGATGCGAGGCGTCTGGATGCGCTGCGCCTGCGGCCACCGCCAGCTCCGCTCCCCCATCGGCCTCTCCCTGGGCCTGACCTCCTGCGATGCCTGCGGCCGGCGCTGCTAGCTCTTGCGCTGCTGAACTTGCGGCTTTAATGTCGCATCGCTGGGGAAGCCCAGCCCTTTCAACCAGAGCCAGGTGCTCACGCATGACCCAATCCTTTCCACTGCCTGTGGGCAGTGCCGCCCGCTGGGCGGCCCGGCAAGCCATGTATCTGCGCGATGAGGGCTTCGGCGATGCCGTGCTCGACGCGGTGCAGCCGTTGTTCTGCCGCTTCGCCCACACGGGCGATCAGCGCCATCTGCTGCAGGCCCAGCGCCTGCTGGAGGGCGAGCTGTGAAGCCCTCCAACACCCGCTCCGTCCTGGCCCCGTTTGAGGGGCAGGAGATGCACGCCATTGGCCGGCTCAAGGAGTTCCGGCGCCAGGACGACGGCCGCGTGAGCGTCTGCCTGGTGAACTGCGAGTTGAGGCCTTTCAACCCCGAAGTGGCGCTGCGTGACATCGAGCCGATTCGCGTCGATCACCTCTGGAATCGAGACTGCCCTGCCGATCTGATCGACACGACGATGCTGGCCCGCATGGCCGGCATCGGCGTGGTGCGCCAATACGCCCGGGCCGACGGCAGCGTCGACTGGACGGTGGAAACCATCGACAGCGTCAGCCTCGACGCCGCTATCCGCCAGGCGTCCATGAGCCGACAGATCGACGGCAGTTACAACCGCGGGGACCGTCTGAGCGTCCTGCAGGGAACGCTGGAGATGGCCAAGACCGCCACCCCTTACGCCTTCCACATCCCCACAACCGAAGCCATGCGGATGCTGAAGCGCCACGCCGAACGGCTGCAGCGCTCCCTTCACACGGAAGCCCTCACCGGATTGCTCGCGCCGGCGGCCGGCCCCTGCACAGCCCTGCGCGAGCTGAGCCGGATCCCCGGCCGATCTCCCGCACGCCCCGCGCGTGGCTTTGCCTGAGCGTCTTGCGCTGTTGCTCTTGCAGCGTTACAGTGTTGACGTTGGGCAGGACCCAATCCCTTCAACCAGAGCCAGGTGCTCAAACATGAAATCCCTTTCCATCGCCGCCGGCCGCGCCGGCACCATTGCCCAGCAGGTCGCTCGCGCTGACGCCGCAGCCTGGGGCCAGGCCCTTGAGGCCACCACCCGCACCATCGCCCTCGTTGCCGTTGCCGCCTTTGTGGCCGGCGAAGCCGTAGGCCGCTGGGTGCACGAGACCAGCGCCGTGCTGGGCCAGCTGCACGCCTGCCTGTTGGTGGGCCATCAGAAGGCACAGACCATCGCCGAGCCGGCCATTGAGGCCGTCGCTGAGGCAATCGACCTGGCCGGCCTGACGGTGCGCGAGCTGCGCACCCGCGCCCTGGCCCTCGGCATCAAGACCGCCGGCGGCCGCCGCACCTGCAGCGCCACCAAGGCCCATCTGCTGGCTGCCCTGGCCTGACCCGTCCACCGGCCCCTTCGGGGGCCTCAACCAAGCCCCACAACCCAACCCAGAACCATGTCCACCACCACTAGCGACAAGTTCATCGATCAGTGCGAGACGTTGGTGAAGCTGCGTCGCCAGCTAATTCACGAGATCGACTCCGCCCTGAATCCGGTGTGCAACGACGACACGGCACTGAAAGCGACAGAGCTTCTGATCGATCAACTAGCGCAGTGGCAACGCACCGGCCGTCAGCTGAAAGAGATGGCCCGTAAGCACCACCTGCTGCACGCCTGACCCCTTCACCGCCCCCGCCCCAGCGGGGCTACCAACCAGAGAAACCCCAAATGACTGACACCTTCGTTCTCCGCTACCGCGCCACTGACGGCACATACGCCGTCGCCACCCTCGAGCAGCCCGCCGGCACCACGCTGGAGCAGGCCACCGAGATTGCCTTTGAGCAGGGCCAGGCCCAGGGCCTAGTGCTTGAGCGCATCACCAACACCAGCACCGGCGAAGCCGGCGAGCTGGGCTTCGTCGCGGCCAACGCTCCGGCCAAGGGGTTCGGGCGATGAGCAAGAAGCCTCAGACCTTCACCCTGGTGGGCCGGCTGCTGGCCCAGCCCACCCTGCTGCCCGAGGGATACGCCTTGGCCCTCGTGCACGTCAGCCCCTACGCCTACGAGGCCTTCGACGCTGAGATCGAGGTCCATGGCCCCCAGGCCGCTGACGCCGCGGCCCTGCCGTTCGATTGCCACGTCGGTGCCCTCGGTCCGGCTGTGCGCGAGGGCCTGCCCCTGCGCATCAAGGCCAGCAGCACCGGCCTGGTGCGCCTCGGCCCGCCTCGCAAGGGGCAGGAGGCCGCGGCATGAACACGCTCACCAACCGCCGCGAGGGCCTGGCCTTCAACCCCGAGGCCCGCGCCGACATCATTCGTCGCCGGCAGGCCGGAGAGCCCTTCACCACAATCGGCGCCTCCTACGGCGTCAGCCGAGAACGCATCCGCCAGCTCTGCAAACGCTGGGGAGCCGAAAGCCCCATCGACAACACCCGGGCCGATGCCCAGGCCGTCGCTGAAGGCATCGCCCTGGTGGAGAGCGGAATGCCGGTGGCCACCGCTGCAGCTCGGGTGGGGATCAACGCCGGCACCCTCCGCCGCTACGTTGCCGACAAAGGGCTCGACATCCACGCCCTCGCCGCAGAGCGCAGCGCACACCTCTACGACGGTCGACGCTTCGGCTTCTGGAGCGTGCTGCCCGGCAGCCATCGCAAGATCGCCGGAACGGACAACGATCGCGAGCTGGAGTGCGTCTGCACCTGCGGCACACGCCGATGGGTACGCCTCACCAACCTCGTCGGCGGCACCAGCCGCGGCTGCGGCTGCCGCAACCGCACCGGCCAACGCCAACGCACCCCCTGGATCTGCCAAGCCACCGGCGAGCGCGCTGCGACCAGCGCCGAGCTGGCCCGCCTGCTTGGGGTCGGCTACATGGGCCTCGTGCGCCGACGCAACCGCGGCGAGACCTACACCGATGCCCAAGGGCGCACATGGGAACCGGATGCCGAGGCCGCCGTGCCTCACAACACAGGCACCCCTTGGCTCTGCATCCAGACCAAGGAAACCTGGCCTAGCGCTCGAGCCATGGCTGCTCACCTGGGTATCTCTTTGTCGGCCTTGACGCAGGCCATCCACAAGGGCCTCGCCTACTCCGCCATCGACGGCCGGCACTATTGCCCGGTGGGCCGGGAGGAGGAGTTGATCGTTCGTCCTCGGCACCCCAACAGCGGCAACGCCCTGGCCCCTCAAGGCTGGGTCTGCGAAGAAACAGGGGAGCAGTGGAGCAGCCGCAGCGCCCTGGAGCGACACCTCGGGCTCGGCGATCACGGCCTGGCCCGTAAAGGACGCCGCTTCACCGCTGCCGATGGCCGCACCTACAGCCGTGTGGAGGCAGAAGAGTGAGCAACTACATCGTGTTGCTGGAGCGAGATCGCCAGCCGATACAGCGGCTGCAGTTGGTCGCGCGCACCACGGCCGACGCCGTGTCGGCGGCCATGGAGCTGGTGCCCCAGGCCACGACCTGCCGCGTCCTTCTCGAAGGTGAGTGGTGATGGGATTCCGTTTCCGCAAGGGCCTGCGCCTCGGCCCCTTCCGCCTCAACTTCACCGCCAACGGCCTCAGCAGCGTCTCCCTCGGCGGCCGCGGCGCAACCGTCAACGTGCCGATCGGCCGCAGAGGCCCGGCCCGGGCAACGGCGTCGATCCCCGGCACCGGCCTCTCATGGTCGGAGCCGATCGGCCGCCCCAGCACCCGCCAGCGCCGCCAAGCTCAACAAGGCGAAGCGGGCCAGCCAACCACCCAGCAGCTCGTTGATTTGGTGCGGGAGGCCTTTGGCACCGGCCCGCACAGCCTCGCCTTCACTTTCTGGCACCAGCACGACATCGGCTTGATCGCCGTGCTCCGGCAACGGGAAGACAGCCCGCGAGCAGTGCTTGAGGCCACCAGCCTGCTGGTGAATGAGGCCATGCCGGAGCTCCATGTTCGGCGCGGCCGCGGCGCGGCCGACAGCCTGGCCCGCGCCAAAGCAGTCATCGCCGCCGCCCAGCTGGTGGTGGCCCACGCCCGCTCAATCGGAATCAGCTCTTGACCGACAACACCCCCGCCCCTGAAAAGAACGAGGTCTACACCGTCAAGGTCGATGGCGATGCCCTTCTAGATGCCTTCGCCCGCCTCACGGATTCCGTCACCGTCCTCCTTGACTCCATGGCCAATTTTGAGGCCAGGCTTCAAGCTTTGGAAGAAAGGAAACCCGCCAAAGGCGGCCGCGGCTTTAAGGCTTAATCGCCGCTTCCTGCTGGAAGGCACAGCTTTGCACCAAGGCGTTCATCCCATCAAGCACCTCTGCCCACCACATCCACCCTTCGGGCACGCCGTCGTCGTCAATCCACAGCCACGGCGGCAGGCAGTTCGCCAGCCCATTGGCGCGGTCTAGGTGATCGCGCCATTTCCGCTCTGGGCAGGTGCCTTGAAGAATGCTCATCACGCCATCCCAAGTTTCCGCCTAGCGCTGGCACTGTGCTGCAGCTTTCGCAGTGTGCGAGCTTCGCCCAGCTCGCCGCCCTGCTTGGCGGCCTGATACAGACCCTGCTGGAAGTCTTCGCGGCTCACGTAGTTCTTGCCCTCAAAGTTCAGCACTGGGCCGGTGGTGATGTTCAGAACAGGCGGCGCATCCGATCCGCTGCTGCCGTCACCGCTGCCACCAGCGGCAGCCCTGCCAGCTTCGGCTTTGCCTGGGTTGAACCGCTGCATCGCCTCGCCCATCTTGTTGAGCGGGATCACGGCCTCAGGCCCTGCCTCGCCAATCAGCGCAGGCGTTGGCCCTGTGACGATGCCGCCCGTGGCGAAGGGGGTGAGGCCAGGCAGATCGGGCACGCCGCCGATGCTCGGCGTTTGGCCCCAGTTGATACCGCCGCCGCCGAAGTTGAAGCCGCCAGTGATCGCTCCAGTGGCACCACGGAAGATGGCGCTGATGATCGCATGCTGCAATGCTGCAGCAGCTATACGAGCTGCCATATCAATGAAATGGTCGGCCGTGCGCTGGAAGAAATTGGCCAGTGCTTCCTGCGCGGTCATGGCGCCGCTCACCAGGCCACGGAAGCTCTCGCCAAAGGCGTCGCCGATTGCAGTCGCACCAGCAACAACTTGATTGATTGGATTAAGCAGATCATCAAGCTGCTGCTTGCTGGCAGCCATGGCCTGACCAGCACTGGTGTAACTGTCGATGTTGCCACCACTGAAATTCTTGTACCCTCCACCTTGCATATCATCAATAATCTTCCGCTGCTTCTCTAGCTCGTCTGTCTCCAGCTTCAGCAGCTCAATACCCCTGATCTTGTCGTTGATAGCCTTAAGATCTTTCTTTTGCTTGTCATCAAGCAGTTTGTTGATATCGTTTTGGCGATCGGCGTAGTCATTGTCAATGCGCAGCCTCTCACGCAGCGTCTCATCCTGAGCGTTCAGCAGATCAAGCTGGCGTTGATAGGTCGTGCGAAGCTTCTCGCCTGACTGCAGCGATTCCTTAATCGCATTGTCTTGATCCAGCTGTGCCTGCAGCTGATCAGAGATCGTCTCGGCCTGATCGCCTGTCTTCTCAAACTTGCCGTGGATAATCCGATAGAACTTCCCATCAGGCGTCTGGAAGACCGCTACATCGCCGTAGCTGCTGCCACTCGTGCTTTGCCATTTGGCACCACCCTTCAGCGTCAGCGCTGCACCATTGCCGAAGGCGTAGTCCCAAGCATTGTGCGTGCGGCGACCGCCATCACGGCTAGCACCAAACTGCCCACCGGGCACAGTAACGCCGCTGCTCAACGCACGGCCGTTAACACTGACGTAACGATCAAGCTCACTGCGGTTGAAGTAGCTGCCATCAACACGCTTGATATCAAAATGCGCTCCGTAGGCATTAGCACCACCAGGGCCGTAGCCACCTTGGATGTAGCGGCCCTGTAACCCCTGCAGGCGACGCTGTGTGCTGCTACTACCAGTCGCGGCTGCAGCTGGCGTGCGCGGTGGTGGCGTGGGTGTTGTCCATAACTGCTGCTGATCACCAGGCACATAACGCCCGCCCATGCCATTGGCCCCGCTGGCGCTGGTGCCAACCCCATTGGCTCCTAGGAACTTCTCCCTCAGTCCCGCAATGGCCGCCCAGACAGGGCCAAAACTTGCAGATGGGTTGCGCTGGAAGAATTCAGCGATGCCAACGAAGCGATCAAGCTCACGTGCAGCGTCGGCAATGCCGCCGGCCAAGCTGGTGAAGAACTGGACAACGGGGCTCTGGGCAATGATGTCGAACGCCTTGCCGGTGCGCTCCACCTCGCCTGTCAGGCCCTGAATCTTCGTTGCCAGATCACCGATTACCTTCGTGATCGCAGGTAGAACACCAGTCGTCAGCGCAACCTGTAGATTCTCCCACTGGTTCTGGAACTCCTTGAGCTTCTGGGTGGGGCTGTTCATGGCCGACTCCAGCCCTGCAACGCCCTCGGTCTCAATACGCTTCAACGCGCGGATCACAATGTCGCTGGTGATCTTCCCGTCCTGCGCGTACTGACGGATCTGTCCGATCGGGACATTCATCTCCTTTGCAATCGCCTGCACAATGGCTGGTGTTTGCTCAAAGACGCTATTTAGCTCCTCGCCTCTCAAGACCCCAGAACCAAGGGCCTGTCCAAGCTGCAACCAAGCTGATGATGCTTCTGATGCTGATGTCCCGCTCAGCTTGGCGGCAGTGTTGAAACCGTTGAAGGCTGTCTCAATGTCCTGCAGCTGCACACCAACAGGTCGCAGGCGAGCGTAGATCTGAGCAAACTGTTGAGTTGCTTCCGTTTGCGATAGGCCAAACTTCTGCGCAGCGCGTGCAGCAGCACCTTGCGCTAGACCGACCTCATTGAATCCCTTAGCCAGTGCTGCCAAGCGACGTGTTGATTCAGCACGGTCAATGCCAACGCTGATAGCAGCTTGCGCACCACGGAGCGTGCCATAGGCAGCAGCAAGCCTGCCAACAGCAGCGCTCATCAAGTCAAGACCTGACGCAGATGCCTTGATCTTTTTTGAAGTGCTATCAATTTCACGCCCTGCAGAACGAGCACTGTTCTCGACGCCTTGGAAAGGATCCTTACCCTTTAACTTGTCAGCAACGCGATCAACATTGTTGAGTTTGCCGATTGCTTCGTCGATCTGCCTTGTCTTGGCAGAGAACTGTAGATCGATTGAGTAGCTGGTGGCCAAGACCCCGGTGCAGCGCTATGCCCAGCCTAGGAAAAACGCTTCCTAGCCCTATCGCGCGCACCCGGAGCCACCTTCTCCACCCAGGCCCAGGCTTTCTCCGAAAGAAGCAGCTGCCGGCCGGCGGCGTCGTAGCTGAAGTCAATCCCTGGGATCAGCCCGGCCTGGGCCATGTTGTGCGCCAGCTCCGTGAAGTCCGCTTTCATCGGCGAGGCTGGGGCTGCTGCTGGGCCTGCTGCTGCTGCTGTTGGGCCTGAGCCAGCTGTTGCTGCCGATGCTCGTGGTACTGCCCCGGCGTCATCCCCAGGGCGGCAGCCTTCGCCGCGAGCTGCCCGAGCTCCTTCGCCTCCCGCAGCTGCTGCGCCTTGTGCGCCCGAATGAACATCCGAGTCACGTTCTTCTCGTGACGCTGCGCCTTCGCCGCCGAATCCTGAGCCGCGGCCTGCTTGGCCACCTTCTGCTGCAACGCAACCTGCTGATCGATCTGCGCGGCCCGGCTGGCCGCCGGCTTGCTGGCCTTGGCCGCCGGTTTGGCCGCTGCCTTGGCCGCCGGCTTCGCGCTGCTGCTGGCGGCCCTGGCCGGCTTGGCTGCAGCCGATCGACTGGGTTTCGCGGTGGCCACGTTGTTGAAGCAGTTGCTTCAGTCTGGCCGCGGCGATCAGGGCAGCCAGCTGGCGATCTCGGCCGCCCGGGTCGGGTCGCTCTCGAACAGATAGGCCAGCCGCAGCAGCTGCTCCGTCCGGGCAGCCCGGGCATCGTCGAGGGCCCTCAGGGCCACCTCGACCCGGCTCGGCTTGAGGTCGTCGAGACGGTCGTCGGCCATGGGCTCAGTCTGCTGGGGGCCGCCCTGGTGCCCCTGGGGCCGAGCGCCCTGGTAGGGGGCGCCCCCCTACCTCGGCTCGGGCTGGGGGCTAGGCCGCCACCAGCTGCCGCCGCCGGCCGCAGAAGTTCGACCTCCAGGCCCGCTCCATGCGCTCTCGCACCGACGAGTCTTCGGCCGGGGCCGGGTCCGGCGCCGCGGCCGCAGGCCGGCCCGCGGCTGGGGCCGGAGCAGCTGGCTCCGCCGCCTCGAGGATGGCCATGGCCAGCTCCAGCTGCACCGGCTCCGCCAACAGCTCGCCCACCGGCTCCGCCGGCGCGGCCGAAGCCGAAGCGGGGGCCGCGGCGGCGGGAACAGGGCCTTCCTCAAGCCTCTGGCGCAACCGACGCTGCGCCTGCCTCTGCCGCCCGCGCAACGTCTGCACCGAACAGCCCAGCTCGGCCGCGGCGTCCCGCGCCAGCCCACCAGCAACCTGCAGCTCAAGGGCCAGGCGATCCGGCTCCGGCAGCTCGGCCAGGGCCTGCTCCAGCTGCTCCAGAGCCAGCTGCTGATCCATCGCCTCCAGGGGATCGAGGCTGCTCGGATCGGCAATCAGATCGCCCAGGCTGTTGTCCGCGTCGTCGCCGACGTAGGCATCAAGGCTCGTGCAGCGGGCCCGGCGCAGCAGCTCCAACCGCTCGGCCAGGGCCGCAGCCGTCGTGCCCAGAGCCGCGGCTACCTCGTCCGCCGAGGGATCCCGGCCCAGCTCCGCCAGCAGCGCCTGGCGAGCCTTGTCGATGTCCCAGGGAAGCTGCACCTGCGAGACCGGAACCCGGATCGGGCCGCCCCCCTGCATGGCCGCGCGGGAGACCCCCTGCCTGATCCACCAGAACAGCAGCGTGCTCGCCTTGTATCCCCGGGCCGGATCGAACTTCTCCACCCCTCGGGCCAGGCCGATCGTGCCCTCCTGCAGCAGGTCGATCATCTCGATCCGGCCCGGCAGGCAGCGACCCTGGAACCTCTTGGCCACCGACACCACCAGGCGCAGGTTGGCCCGGATCATCCGGTCGCGGGCCCGCAGGCCAGCACGCTTGACGTTGGCCGGCGCGGCGTCTGGACCGCCAGGCCAATCCTGGTGCCGACGCACCAGCGTGCCCAGGTGCACCTCTTCAGCCGCTGTAAGGAGCGGTGTTCGGCCGGCCGCGGCCAGCCAGGCGGTGATGTCGCTGGTCATGTGACGGCGCCCCCCTCGAGCAGCTCGCTGCGCTCGTCGGCCTGCCGCTCGAGCTCGGCGGCCCCCTTCAGCACAGCCACCGCATCCGAGCCGAACAGACCGATCAGCCCGGCCTGCACGTCCAGCGCGAGGCTGGTCTCGTCAATCAGATGGCCGTCCATCCCGTAGCCCTCCCGCAGCAACCGCCAGCGGGCTTCGTCACGAAGCCAGACCGACAGCAGCCCTTCGCCTGCAGACCACTCCCAACGCTCCCCTTCGGTCAGAGCGACGGTGGCCGCGGCCTCCCCAATCGTGAGCTGCAGCGCGACGACGTTCTTCATCGGTAAGCCTTCCTGGTGAGGGCGACGATCAGGTGAAACAGGTCTGGGTCTCGGGCGTAGAGGCGAAACATCGCCGCCGGAGTGCTGAAGTGCTCAGCCCCCATCGTCAGCACCTCGGTGGCGGTGTCGGTGGTCTTGCCGTTGACGTTGAAGCGGTAGACCTTGCCGACATAGGGGCTCACCCAGTCGTCCTCCAAGGCCACCTCGTTGCTGCGGTAGCCGCTGACCCCCGTGATGGCCCGCAACGTCTTGGTCCGATCGCTGGTGGCCCGAATACCCCGCCACTCCACTGCCATCCGCAGCAGGGCAGGATCCTGTTTCTCCAACCCGTGGGTCAGCTCGTGCCACAGCACCCGGGGGCTGGATACGACTGACGTTGAGGTGGCTTGGCTGTAGTAGCCCCGGCGCACGGTCTTACTCACCGTGCTGGTGAACGCCTCTCCGGCCCTGTAAAGGCCTCGCCCGTTGAACATCAGGGCGTACTCCCTGACCGATCCGGCCCAGGCACCGGCGCCGTTGCGGTAGTTGACCCCCTTGGCCAGCACGTTGGCCTCCGGCACGTTGATGTCGCTGCGCAGCAGAACCTGACGAAGGCTGTTCATGCCCTTGGCCCCCTTCTCTTCGAGCGCGGTGATCTCGGCGCGCAGCTGCCGGGCCTCGAGAACCAGCTGATCGGTTGGGGGCGCATCCGCCAGCTTCAGCCCGTTGGCCCGGCGGTTGATCAGCGTGCTGACCTCATCCAGCCGGCGGATCTTGGGGCCAGCCTCTGCGGCATAGCCAGCCGTTCGCTTGCTCAAGATCGGCTTGGCGATGGCCGTGCCCTCTTTGATCATCTGGCGAGGGCTGCCGATGGTCGTGCTGAAACCATCCTTCACCGGCCTGCTGGGAGGCTGCAGCTTGGCGGCCATGGCTTGAGCATCCCGCTGTGCCGCAGCGGCCCGCTTCGCCTGCTGACGCAAGTAGCTCTCGCTGCGGATCGGCTCGACCGAGGGCAGCTTGATGCCCATCTTCTGCAGCTCCTTCAACGGGATGAAGGACTTGTTGAACTTGGCCCCGGTCAGCAACCGGTCGTACGCCGCCTCGGGCGTCAGCTTGTCCTCGTTCACCCAGCGCTCGAACAGCGCAGCCCTGGTAGCCCCCGCCTTGCCTCCTCCCAGAGCAACCTGACGGCTGGCAGCCGTGGTGGTGTCCTTGGCCAGCCACTGCGGCCCGGTCATGCCGCGCTCCATGGAGACGTGGGTCTGACCTGGCTTGATCTTCCCGTCCTCCCTCAAGATCGCTCGCACGCTGGGCGGCAGGTCGCGCACAGCCATCTGCTGCTGGATCGGACCGTGGTCGATGGCCCGCCGAACCCACATCTCCCCGCCGGCCTTGCCCTTCGTCAGGTAGTAGCGATCGGCGCTGAGCCGTGCCTTGTAGTCCTTGAGGCTCTCCCCATCCCGCCGCTGCGGGACATCCTCAGGAGCAACCAGCTCCACACTGCTGCCCCCGGGCTCGTCACCCTCAGCCCGAAGTAGCAAGGCTGTATTTGTTACAGGAAGGCGCCTACATCTGCAAGCTGGATGTATCGGTGTCGAAGGAATGCCGGACTTCTCTTTAGCGAATAGACCATCTAATGGAAAACATCTAGGGCAAGTACGGCTGTCATTTGTAGCATCTAGTTCCCAACCTGCTATTACATCGCTATTCGCATCCCACACTTCTTCTTGAACGCGCTGTGCCCCATCCATCAGGCCAGTTCTGGCCGCGGCCCTGGCGTAGTTCTTCAGTTGGTTGGCCGTGGGCCCCAGGTTGAGCCCTTGCTTCATGGAGTCGAAGATCAACTCCCGGGCCACCTCTTCGGTGGTGTCCCCCCGCAGCAGGGCCATCCTCACCCTGGTGTCGAGGGTGCTCAGCATGAACTGGGTGAAGCCTGTTGATTCGCGGCCCAGGGTCATCGTTGCCCCCGTGCCCTCAATCGAAATCGGGAAGGTCCGCTCGAGGGTCTGCCCGGCGATGCGGATGCGGCTGATCTGCCTGGCCACGCTGGGCGGCACGCGCACCGTGAAGGAATCGGCGCTGGTGTCTGGCACGACCGCCCCGCCGATCTGGGCGATGGTGGCGGTGGTCGTCCAGGGCGCCTCGATGCTGCGCACGTTCTGACTGAAGTCTCCAGCGGCCCGACGAGCCGCGCTTGCCCCGGGCTCATCAACGGCAAACCCGCCGATGTTGATGTCAGCGGTGGTGTGGACGTTGCCCTTCTTGTCGACGATCTGCCCCTGGGTCTGCAGCACGTTGGTGGCGAATGTGACCTGGCTCTTGAGCTCCTCAGCCATCGTCTCGACGATCGCCACCCCGAGCCGGCCCGCAGCCGGCTCCAGGGCCCGCAGCACCTCAGGCTTCATCGCGCGCCAGGCCTGCTCGCGCATGACGTCGCCCACGGGGGGCAGGCGCTCCAGCAGCCTGGCCACCCGCTGGAAGGCGGCGATCATGGCCGGCTCTGCCGCCGCTGCGGCCCGATCGCCCGCAGCCAGCAGGTCGAAGGTGTTGCGAATCAGCTGACGAGCGGTCTTCTCGTCCATCAGTCAGCCCCCGGGCCGAAGGCCTCGGCGAAGTCCTCCAAGAAGTCGCTGAACTCGTCGAGCACCTGGGCGGCAGTGCGGCCCTCGACGTCGACGCCATGACAAGCGGCTGTTTCGAGGAGGGACTCCTCGTCAAGCTCGAGCAGGTCTTGGCGAGACAGCAACCTCACCGCAGCACCTCCAGAGCCATAGAGGCCGCGGCGATCAGCTGTGAGAGCTGACGGCGCACGGTGTGGCGCACATCGCTCTGGTGCTCGATCGCCTCAGCCAGGGTGGCGCTGGCCTCATGGGCAGCGAGGTGCCCAGATCGGCAGTGCTCGAGCGAGGTCAGCAGCTGGGCCTGCAGCAGCGGCTCCAACCGGTGCTCCACCACCGGCTCCACCGGCCGGCAGAAGCGGGGCTCCAGGGCCCGCTCGCTGGGGTGGAGCTGCCGGTGGCGCATCAGTCCATCCCCTCCAGCCAGGCCTGCTGGCCCTCGGCCTGCTCCAGCGCGGCCGTGGCCGCGGCGATCGCCTCAACGTCCGGCACACCCTGGGGAGCGCCGGCCCGGGCCGAGGGCCAAGCCATGCCGGCCATCGCCGGATCGGGCTGCGGGGGCTCGGGCCTGTCGCCAACGAGCCAGCCGGCCTCAATGAGGTCCGGAATGTCGAGGTGCTCCGGCTCCATCGTGGCCAGAGCGATCATTCGAACCTGATCTCTGCGCTTGTTCACCCCCGCTTGAAGCGGCTTCAGGCACAGACCACAAAACGGCTGCAGCTGGTCATAGCCAGCCCAGCGCAGCAGGGGGTGGCAGCCCCCCAGCCGGTTCGCTTGAGCCGGGGGGCAGTGACAGGCAGGCGGCAGCGGCGCCGGCTTGATCCGATCCAGGATGCTGGGCGCCAGCCAGCTGGCGGGGTCGATGTTGGGCGGGCAATCGAGCAGGCCGCCGGTCAGGTTGCGGGTGCGGCGGCTGCGGGTCATTTCTTCGGCATGCTCCCGGTCACTTCCAGCGACAGGCGCAGAGCCCCGATTGCGTTGCTGTGCTGGCCGGTGCGCAGGCTCTCTTTGATGATCAAATCCAGCGTGCCCAGACGCGCAGCAAGAAAATCCGATCTATCCACTTCGCAGTCTTGGCGAATTAACTCACGCGCCTTCTTGATGTAGGCGTCTGTTTGAGATTGCGCGACCCCGTACTCCCGTTTGCAAAATTGCGAAATTTCTGATCGAGATGCGCAGTTGATCAGCAGCCGAGAGACACGGAGAACGCGCTGCTCAACCTCAGCTGCAGTGACCCTTGGAGTGTGCTTTTCTCTCTTGCCTCCGGTGGGCGGCACAGGCCTCACCCCCGAAGTTCGGTGAACCCAGAGGCGCAAGTTGTACGTGCGCTGTATCGCACAGTCCCGCTCTGGTTGTTGTCCCCGCAATCCTAGCGGTATCTCTGGCAAGTGACCGCCAAGGCTAGCGACGCTACTCTTGCGTTGCTCAACCAGTGACGGAACCGATGGAGAAACTGCCTTGGCAGCTGTTCGACTGCTGCTGGGAGCCGGACGAGGGGATGCTTGCCGAGCTCAAGCGGGACGGGATGGTGGCTTGGGCGAGGCGAGAGCAGTTCCACTCCGTGGTGACCACTGCCCGCTTCCACGACGCCGCAGCTCTCCAGCACCTGCAGCAGCAGGAGAGCGCCATTGCCTATGGGTACGGCTCCACCCGGCCGTTGGTGAGCAATGGCGAGACGCTGGATGGCGAGGTGTGGGTGAAGGAGACGCTGCCTGCCCTGCTGGAGCGTTACCTGCCTTTGGCCAGGGACCCGGACAGCCTGAACGCCTTTGAGAAGGGGCTGGGGGAGGCGGGGGAGCGCATCGCCAACTACCTGCTGGGGAAGACAGCGCATCGCGTCGCAGCAGGGCTGTGTGAGGCCTCCCACCCCCTCAACCAGGCGCTGCGGGAGGTGGTGGATAACGACATGGGGATCTGGCTGGCTCAGGAGCGCGGCAGCCGACCCAACACCCCGCTGGGCCTGTTTCTGGATCGAGGTGCCAACCGGGCCATCGCAGAGCGCATGCGGCAGATCCAGCTGGCGATGGCCCTGGCCGGCATGGAGGCCGAGAGCATCTCCAGGTCGCTGCCCTTCCACCAGGAGCAGGAGATCCACCTGCTGGCCCGCAAGGTGTTGTGGGGGCAGAACGGCCTGGCCTACGTGGTGCGCGGCTCCATGGCCGAGTTCCTGCGGGAGCGGGTCTTCGATCTGGGCACCCCTCACCTCTTCGGCGATGAGCTGCACATCGGGCAGGTGGGGTGTGGTTACTGGCTGTTCAGCTCGTTCTGGCGGATCGTCTCCGCCTTCATCAACGAGGGCAAGCCGATCTGCCGT